>Ga0207670_10000010_pt1 | contig 283265 bp, 239 predicted proteins | sample KBSS23HmetaG_FD_184339 | JGI IMG/M metagenome (GOLD analysis project Ga0207670, IMG submission 184339) | Switchgrass rhizosphere microbial communities from Kellogg Biological Station, Michigan, USA - KBS S2-3H metaG (SPAdes) (version 2) | ecosystem: Host-associated > Plants > Roots >...
TGTTGCATGGCTGGCCTCCTCAGTTTGCGCACCAAACGCGCGTCCAATTGAGGCACGGTTTCCCGCGACCTCGCGAGCGAGGCCAGCCCTTTCTACCCACGCGCGCGTCACCTCATCCCATCTTTGATTTCCCCACAACATAAACGCCGCGGCGCCGATGAGCCGCCATGTCGTTTCCTCGCGAGGTCATCCCTGGACGCACCTACCTGATTACCCGCCGTTGCACCCAGCGGCAGTTTCTGATGCGTCCCGACCGCGAGACCAACAACGCCTTCCTCTACTGCCTCGCGTTCGCTGCCCAGCGCTCCGGCGCGCGCATCCTGTTCACGATGGCTATGAGCAACCACCATCACACCGGTATCGAGGACCCCCACGGCAACTACCCCGCTTTCCTCGAACTTTTCCACAAGCTCTTCGCCAAGTGTCAGAACGCGCTTCGTGGTCGCTGGGAGAACTTTTGGGCATCCGAGCAGACCAGCGTCGTCCGCCTCGTCGATCCCAACGACATCGTCGACAAGATGACCTACGCGCTCTCGAATCCCGTCAAGGATCGTCTCGTCGAGAAGGCCCACCATTGGCCGGGCGCCTCGTCTCTGGACGCCCTGATGCACGGGAAGCCGCTGAGGGCGACGCGGCCGCGCCACTTCTTTCGCGAGGATGGCGACATGCCCGACGACGTATCGATCGAGTTCAGCCGTCCCAATGCCTTCGACGACCTCACCGATCGCGCGTTCGCGGCCCTGGTCCTCGAACGCATTCGCGGGGTCGAAGCCGACGTGGCGGCTGAGCGCCTTCGAAGCGGTGCCCACGTCCTCGGGCGCAAGGCGGTGTTGGCACAGAAATGGAGCGATCGGCCAGCCTCCCGCGAGCCGCGCCGTCAGCTCGATCCGCGGGTTGCGGCTCGGAGCAAATGGGGCCGGATCGAGGCTCTGATGCGCAACCGAGACTTCAGGGCTGCATACGCCGCCGCGAGAGCAGCGTTCGTCGCGGGCGTCCGCGGCGTGGTGTTCCCGGCCGGCACCTACTGGCTCCGCCGCTTCGTCCAGGCCGTCTGCGCCACCGATCCCGCGCTCGTACCCAGCTGACGGGACGCCAGGCTTGCTCTACTTGCTGCGTCGACTACGGTCGACGTGCTCCCGGTGGGATAGCTGGGTTCTGGCCAGAGTAGGGCTGCCCTGAGGCCCCAGGACACCTCATGAAGCGCCACCCCCGTCGGCTGACCGCCGCCCGCGCGTTCCCCCCCAAGAAGTCACCTCCGGCCGACGCGTTGGGTGCGCGCCTTCGTTGCCTTGCGATTGCAATCTTGGCGCGGATTGCTCTGCTCTCTGGCTGGGCTAAGCAACCTTGGTCCGGGAATGAGGAGGAATGAGGGAAGCTCGTCAAAGCGACCCGAGGGCAAGGGCAGGCACCGGCTCGGGCAGCGCAGGCGCCTCCAGCATGCCCACCGAGCGCGGCCCGCGGGGCGGCGTCGGGTTCGTGGGCGCGGTCGTCTTCTCCTTGCTGAGCCATCGGGAGAGCAGCGACGGACCGTCCGTCACCAGGCGTCCGTTGCGCAGGGAAATGGTTCGGTCCAGCTGCAGCCGCGAGATGTACGACTCGGCATTCGGGTCGTGGGCCGCGTGCGGTCGGGTCAACGCCAGGTTCTCGCGGATCAGGATCGACTCGGGCCCGACCGTCAGGGACGCTTCCAGCTCGTACTTGGTCCCGCTGGCCACCTGACCCTTGGTGCGCACCCGCAGCAGCGATCCGTCCACGCAGGCGCCGCTGCCGTCGACCAGCGGGTCCGAGACGAAATGGTCGCCCTTCAACGGGAGAACCCGAACCGCGCGCTCGCAGGCTTCGGGGCCGCTCGAGGTCTCGCAGCGCTGTCCGTCGGCGATCAGCACGCTGCCGTTGTTCATCTTCTCGAGGCGCAACACCAGATGATCCGGGAAGGACCGCAGCACCCCCAGGGCCCGGATGGCCAGACCCCGCGGCTCGACGGTGGCGACGGCGATTGGACCTTGGTGCTGGCCGTCCGCCAGATGTTCGGTCACCAGCCAGACCAGCCGGCGGTTGTCGCCGAGGGGCAGGACGATCAGGTCTTCGGACGTGAGGTTGGTCGGCGTCATTCGCGGGATCGGGCCTTCGCCACAGCCTTCGGAGACCGTGTACACGGGCGCGCCGGTGCAGTCGGCCAGCGGTCGCGCCATCTCGGTGGTCGAGCGGTAACCGTGCAACATCAGCACGAACCAGTTCTGCGCGGGGAAGGTCCGTTCGCGCGCGGGCCGGTCCAGATTGTTCGTCGTCTCGACGGCGCACAGCGGGCGCAGGACCTGCGGCGGCGCGGGTCTTGCGGCCGGCGGGGGGACCGGCTTGGGCTTCGGCTGTCCACAGGCCGCTTCCGCGATCAGCGCCACGCCCGCGAACATCTTCAGCATGGCCAGCCAGGCCCCGTCGCGCGCTCCGGTTCGTCCGCTGCGCGTTCGCGGTCGCATCCAACCCGTCATCGCTTCTTTTCCTTTTCCGATGGCGCGCCGCCATCCCCCATCGTGACGCTCGCGTAGGCGCGAGCGAATTCGTTCCCAAAGATCGCCGAGTGCAGTTCGTTGTCGTCGGATAGCAGTTGCTCGAAGTGCTCCACGTACGCCTTCCATTGTCCCTTGGCCTTGCCACCACCGAACAGGCGACCCCCCGGATCCAGCTCGTTGGCTCCCGGACTCAGACCTTGCAGCAACTGGCGGACGCCTTCGGTCACCCCTTGCATCATCGCGATGTGGTGGATGCCGAAGTCGGCGAAGATCGCGATGATCTCCTTGGCCAGCCCGCCCGCATCCAGGTTGGGCTGCATCAGATAGTCCAGCAGCTCGCGCTGGCTGCGCGCCCGGTGCAGCGGGGTTGAGCCATTGATGGTGCGAACGCCCACCTCGGCGCCGAACTGTTCGTAGCCTTTGCGCAGACCGACGAAGGCCTCGACGAAGGCTTCCAGAAGTTTGGCCTGGTGAACCGCGATCATCGCCTCGGCGGGGTTGGCGCGTGGGGGCGGTGTGATCGACGATGCCGCGGGGTCGGGCCGCTGGATGGGGGCGGTCATCGCGGGAGAGGAGGGCGGCGAACCCACCTGGGGAAACGAGCCGCTGCCCGAACTGCTGCCGCGGTTCACGTTGCCCCAGGCCAGGGTCTGGTGCAGATCGCTGCGCTTGGGCACGCGCGGCGCGGCCACCGGCTCCGCCTCGTCCTGTTCCTGGACCACCAGGACCTCGAGCAAGCCCAGCTTCAGCCGCGACGCTTCGCTGAGGGGGGTCGCCACGTTTTTGGGCAGTCGCTTGCCATCCAGCAAAGTGCCGTTGGTCGAGCCCAGGTCGAAATAGGCCACGCTCTGATCGTCGAACCGGATGGTCCCGTGCCATTCCGAGACGAAAGGGTCATCCAGCGGGATGTCGTTCAGCTGGTTGCGACCCATGCGGATCGGCGATTTCGTGAACCGAAGTGTGCGTAAGGGTGCGCCCTTGGGGGCCTGGATCTTCACGACGAGGATCATCGTTCCTGTTTACCTTCCTCTCTTCCGGGCCACGGCGACGGGCATCGATTCGCTATTGGCCGCGAGATGATACCCGATTCGCGGCTTTGCGCGCGCGGGGCCACGCGGCCGGGACCCCAGGACCCGACGCCCCTCGACCCATGTCCGAGATTCGTCGACGCCCGGACGGGGTGGGCGCGCGTTGTCCGATCGCGTTGGCCAAGGGTTGTCGCTCGCCTGGAACACGCCCGTCGCGGCGTCTTTTCGTGCGCCGACGTGGTCGGTTTCGACCACGCCCTCGGGGCCTTGAGGGGCGGTTGACAAGACGTGACGGGTGGGGGGTAATAGGCCGGCCCCAGGGCGTATCGACATGATTCCAGCCGACTTACAGACTGTTTTGGAACCGGTGAGCGCGGACGCGCCCTGTGGTCCCGACCTCGAGATGGGCTCGGATCCCGACTTCGGCGAGCTGGAGCGGATGGTGGTAGGGAAGCCCGAACAGCAGATGGGCGACACCATCGTTCCGGCGCAGGAACCGGACTGGAAACAGATCCAGCGCAAGTCAATCGATTTGCTGAAGCGCAGCAAAGACCTCCGTCCGGCTGTGCACCTGACCCGGTCCCTCTTGCGCACCGACGCCTGGGTCGGGTTGGCGGAGGGGTTGTCGGTCCTGCAGGGCATCGTCGATCGTTACTGGGACGGCCTCTATCCCAGCCTGGATCCCGAAGACGACAACGATCCGACCATGCGGCTCAACATCCTGAACACGCTGTCGGACACGGCGGTGCTGGCGGCGATTCGCACGACCCCGTTGGTCTCGTCGCGCACGCTGGGACGGTACTCCCTGAAGGATCTGGACATCGCCAACAACGAGGCGCCGCCCGACAAGGGGATGGCCAACCCGCCTACGATGGCCAACATCGACGGCGCGGCCCAGGACTGCGACCTGAACGAGCTCGAACGAGCCTCGGGGGCGGTGAAGACGGCCATCGCCGCGCTGGCCGGCCTGGACGAGACCTTGAGCGTTCGTGCCGACGCTGGCACCGCCACCTTCGCCAAGGTGACGGGCCTCTTGCGCAGGGCCGACGTGTTCCTGTCGTCCCGCCTGGCGCAGCGAAAGCCCGACGCCGCCGTTGACGCCGGTGGCGAGGCCACCGCCGGTGGCGCCCCGGCACCGGTGGCGCGCGGGGGCATGCGCGGCCCCATCTCGTCGCGCGACGATGTCTTGAAAGCGCTCGACGACATCGCGGGCTATTACGCGAAATACGAACCGGCGAATCCGATCCCGCTTTTCATGGCGCGGTGCAAGCGACTGGTAATGATGAGCTTCTTCGATATCGTGAAGGAGCTGGCACCCGATGGGCTCAGGCAAGTAGAGGTGTTGGTAGGGCAGAGCCCAAGCGAGTAAAGCCAGAGAAGCGTTTTTCCACGACTAGGAGGCAAGGGGTCACATGGGCAATAGCAGTCAAAAATTCATCGCGCGAAACCGGGCGCCTCGCGTCCAAATCGAATACGACGTCGAGCTCTACGGGGCCCAGAAGAAGGTTCAGCTTCCGTTCGTCATGGGGGTCATGTCGGATCTCTCCGGGAACCCGAGTGAGGCGCTTCCCCCTGTGGCCGACCGCAAGTTCCTCGAGATCTCGGTGGACAACTTCGACGACCGGCTGAAGGCCATGAAGCCCCGCGCCGCGTTCCAGGTGCCCAACACGCTGACCGGCGAAGGCAACCTGAACATCGAACTGAACTTCGAGAACATGGATGACTTCTCGCCGGCCGCCGTCGCCCGCAAGGTCGGCGCGCTGAACGAGCTGCTGGAAGCCCGTCAGCAGCTGAGCAACCTGGTGACTTACATGGACGGTAAGAGCGGCGCCGAGGCCTTGATCGCGAAGGTCCTCCACGATCCGGCGCTGTTGAAGACGCTGGCCGCTGCACCGAAGCCCCAAGACGCTGGCGACGCGCCGGCGGACAAGGACAAATAGTCATGGCCGAGACCCAGCAAGAGAAGCAAGCCCAAGAAGGCACGCTCGAGACCAGCGACTTCGCGTCGCTGTTGCAGAAGCAGTTCAAGCCGCAGACCGACACCGCCAAGAGCGAGGTCGAGTCGGCGGTGCGGACCCTGGCGCAACACGCGCTCGAGAAGAGCTCGGTCATTGGCTCTGACGTGGTCGAGTCGATCAACGCGATGATCGCCGAGATCGACAAGAAGATGTCCGAGCAGATCAACAAGATCGTCCATCACCCTGATTTCCAGTCTCTCGAGAGCGCGTGGCGCGGGTTGCACCACCTGGTGAACAACACCGAGACCGACGAGATGCTGAAGATCCGGGTCATGAACATCTCGAAGAAGGAGCTCCACAAGAACCTGCGCAAGTTCAAGGGAACCGCCTGGGATCAGAGCCCGGTCTTCAAGAAGCTGTACGAGGAAGAGTTCGGTCAGCTGGGTGGCGAGCCGTTCGGTTGTCTGGTCGGCGACTACTACTTCGACCACACCGGACCCGACGTCGAGCTGCTGGGCGAGATGTCGAAGGTGGCGGCGGCCATTCACGCGCCGTTCATCTCGGGCACCTCTTCGTCGCTGTTCCAGATGGAGTCGTGGTCGGAGCTGTCGAATCCGCGGGATCTGACCAAGATCTTCACCACCCCGGAGTACGCCGGCTGGCGGTCGCTCCGCGAATCCGAGGACGCCCGCTACCTGGGGCTGACGATGCCGCGGTTCCTGGCCCGTGCTCCCTACGGCGCCAAGACCAACCCGGTCGAGGAGTTCAACTTCGAAGAGGACACCCAGGGGGCCGATAGCCACAAGTACACCTGGGCCAACGCTGCCTACGCCATGGCGGTGAACATCAACCGTTCTTTCAAGATGTATGGCTGGTGCTCGCGCATCCGCGGCATCGAGTCGGGCGGTTCGGTGGAAGGCCTGCCCACCCATGCCTTCCCCACCGACGACGGGGGCGTGGACATGAAGTGCCCGACGGAGATCGCCATCAGCGATCGCCGCGAGGCCGAGCTGGCCAAGAACGGCTTCATGCCGTTGATTCACAAGAAGAACTCCGACTTCGCCGCCTTCATCGGCGCGCAGTCGCTGCAGAAGCCGGCGACCTACGACGATCCAGATGCGACCGCCAACGCCAACCTGGCGGCCCGGCTGCCGTACCTGTTCGCGACCTGTCGCTTCGCGCACTACCTGAAGTGCATCGTCCGCGACAAGATCGGATCGTTCAAAGAGCGCGACGAGATGGAGGCTTGGTTGCAGGGCTGGATTCGCCAGTACGTCGACGGCGATCCCAAGCACTCCTCCGAAGAGACCAAGGCGCGCCTTCCCTTGGCGGGCGCCGAGGTGGTCGTGGAAGAGGTCGAGGGGAACCCCGGCTACTACCAGTCCAAGTTCTTCCTGCGTCCCCACTACCAGCTGGAGGGCTTGACCGTGTCCCTCCGCCTGACGTCGAAGCTGCCTTCAGCCAAAACGGCCTAAATGACTGCGTGATGACGGCCTGATGGGTTTTTGACCAAGCCGTCGTCGACGGCACGAACGGACAAGCAGGCGAAACGCATCGTCCCCATTCTCTTTCGTTGGGCGGGCGGGTTCGGCCGATCAGAAGCAACAAGTTCCAAGTCGGGACGAAAAGACCGGACGAAAAGGGCGGACAGAGCTGGGCGGGTGACGGCGGATTGAGCGAACGCGGTTCCAACCGTGAAGGGCCGAGTCGCGTTCGCGTGATCGTGGGTAGACAGAAAAGCAAACAACGGAAAAGGAGATACGGACATGGCCATTGATGCGTTTATCAAGATTGACGACCTGGTGGGCGACAGCGCAGACGACAAGCACGCCAAGGAGATCGAGGTCCTCAGCTGGAGCTGGGGAATGTCGCAGCTTGGCAGCACCCACAGCGGTCACGGCGGTGGCTCGGGTAAGGTCAGCGTGCAGGATCTGAGCTTCGTCAAGCGAATTGACGCCAGCACGCCGAACCTGATCCAGATGTGCTGCAGCGGCAAGCACTTCTCGACGGGCCTCCTGACCGTGCGCAAGGCCGGCGGCAAGACCCCGGTCGAGTACCTGAAGATCAAGCTGGAAGACATGATCGTCTCCAACTACTCGACCGGTGGCTCGGGCGAGGGCGGCGAGATCATTCACGAGAACGTCACCCTGAACTTTGCTCGGTTCACGGTCACGTACACGCCGCAGGACAAGGCCGGCGCAGCCATGGGCGCGATCAACGCCCAGTACGATATCCAGAAGAACAAGTAGTCCCGAGCTGCGCACGTCTGCCGTCGGGTTCGACCCTCTTGCGGGGGCCGGACCCGATGTGCAATCGTGCGTGCGCAAACAAAAACGAGGAGAGTGCAATGACGTCTGCGGAGGAGAGCGTTCGGGCAGGGCGGTTGGACGATGCGCTTGCGGATCTCCAGGGGCAGATCCGGAAAAAGCCAGCGGAAGCCCGCTTGCGCACCTTCTTGTTTCAGCTGCTGGCCGTGCGCGGCGAGTGGGATCGCGCCCTGACCCAGCTCAAGGTCGCTGGGGAGCTCGATCCCGCATCGATGAGCATGGTGCAGACGTACCAGGAGGCCCTTCGCTGCGAAGTGCTTCGCGCCGAGGTGTTCGCGGGCAAGCGTACGCCGATGCTGTTCGGCAGGCCCTCCGAGTGGATGGCGCTGCTGGTGCAAGCGGTCAGCCTGTCGGCCGCCGGCAAGTTCGAAGAGGCCCGCTCGCTCCGGGACAAGGCGTTCGAAGGCGCGCCGGCCACCACCGGGCAGATCGACGACCAGCCCTTTGCCTGGATCGCCGACGCGGATCCGCGTCTGGGGCCGCTGCTCGAGGCGATCGTCAACGGACGCTACTATTGGATTCCTTTCTCTCGCCTGCGCGAGGTGCGCATCGAGAAGCCGACCGATCTGCGGGATGTGGCCTGGCTGCCGGTCAACCTGTTGCTGGCCAACGGGGGCGAGACGGTGGCGCTGGTCCCCACCCGCTACCCGGGCTCCGAGAAGGCGACTGATCCGCGGGTGATCATGGCGCGCAGCACCGAGTGGGTCGAGCACCCGGGGGAGACGTTCCTGGGCCTGGGCCAGCGGCTGCTGGCCACCGATCAGGGCGAGTATGCGCTGATGGACGTGCGGTCCATCAAGCTGAACAGTCTCGAGACGGACGACAGCGCGGAAGCGCCCGCGCCCGCGCCCGCCGTCGAGGACGCAGCGGGAACTGCCTAGACCATGGCGGAGCTCACCAAGAAAGAGCGGCTGCAGCCGTCCTTGCTGGATCGCCTGACCGACGATGAGCCTGATGCACGGCAAGAGTCACGCGACAAGCGCGTGCTTTCTCCCCAGCGCCTGCGCGAGTGCGTCCGCCGTGATCTGACCTGGCTCTTCAACACCACGAACCTGGACGCGATGGTGCCGCTGGAGAATCACCCGGAGGTCAGCCATTCGGTGTTGAACTACGGCATGCCGGATCTGGCGGGCCGAACGGCCGCCAGTGTCGATGTTCGGACGCTGGAACAGGTTCTCTGCGGCGTGATCTGGGATTTCGAGCCGCGCCTGATCCGGAGCTCGGTCAAGGTCCGGATCGTTGCCGATGAGCAGAAGATGAACCACAACGCCATGATGTTCGACATCGAGGCCGAGCTATGGGCGCAGCCCCTGCCCCTGCGGCTGTTTTTCCGCACCGAGATTGACCTGGAGAATGGTGGGGTCAACGTGCAGGAAATGGGCGGACAGGCGCGCTGATGGATCCGCGTCTTCTTCAGTACTACGGCCGGGAGCTGCAATACGTCCGCGAGATGGGCGGGGAATTTGCTCGCGAGTATCCCAAAGTGGCGGGCCGTCTGGGCCTCGAGACCTTCGAATGCTCCGATCCCTACGTCGAGCGCCTGCTGGAGGGCTTCGCGTTTCTGGCCGCGCGCGTCCACCTGAAGCTGGACGCCGAGTTTCCGCGGTTCACCCAGCATCTGCTGGAGATAATCTACCCGCACTACCTGTCGCCTACGCCCTCCATGGTCACTGTCCAGATGCAGCCCAACCTGGGGGAGGGCTCGCTGGCCCAGGGCTACGTGGTTCCGCGCGGGACCGACATGCACAGCACCCTGGGGCGCGGTGATCAGACCGGGTGCGAATATCGCACCGCGCACGATGTGACGTTGTGGCCGATCGAGCTGACCCGCGCCGAATACACCGGTTTTGTGGGTGATCTGGGCGACCTGCAGCTCCCCGGAAAAGCGCGGGCGGCGCTGCGCATGAGCCTGCGCACCAGCGCCGGCCTGAATTTTTCAGACCTGTCGATGGATGACCTGACCCTGTTCGTGCGCGGCAGCGATGAACTGCCCATGCGTCTTTATGAACAGATCATGGGGCACACCATCGCGGTGCTGGTTCGCCCGGTCAAGAAGCCCGCTCCCTGGCAGCATTTGATCGTCGACCGACCGGTGCGCCCGGTCGGCTTCGAGGACGACGAGGCGCTGCTGCCGTATGGTCCGCGGTCGTTCCAGGGCTATCGTCTGCTGCAGGAATACTTCGCGTTTCCGTCGCGCTATCTCTTCTTCAAGATGGCCTCGCTGGGGGCGGCGGTGCGCAAGTGCGCCGCGCAAGAGCTCGAGATCATCCTGCTCTCCGATCTTTACGAACGCAGCCTGGATGGCGTGGCCAACGAGGCGAACCTGGCGTTGTTCTGTTCGCCGGCCGTGAACCTGTTCCCGCGTCGGGCCGACCGGATTCACCTGACCGACGTCACCACCGAATATCACATCGTTCCCGATCGAACGCGCCCGATGGATTTCGAGGTGCACACCGTCCTGGACGTGACCGGCTACGGCTCCTCGGCCGAGGTGAAGCAGCCCTTTCGTCCGTTCTTCGCCCGCAACGACCACACGCCCGTCGACGAAACGGCCGCCTACTACACGTTGCAGCGGCACCCGCGGCTGCTGTCGGCGCGCCAGCTTCAGCGCGGCGCGCGTTCGAGCTACATCGGCAGTGAGACCTTCCTCTCGCTGGTGGATGGCAAGGAAGGACCCTACCGGTCCAGCCTGCGCCAGCTGGCGATTGAAACGCTCTGCACCAACCGCGATCTGCCGCTGCACCTGAGCGTGGGCCAGGGCCGCACCGACTTCACTCTGGAATCGGGCGCCCCGGTAGAGGCCGTTCGCTGCGTGGCCGGGCCGACGCCCCCCCGCCCGTCCTACGCCCATGGCGACACCAACTGGCGCCTGCTCAGCCATCTGTCGCTCAATTACTTGTCGCTGCTGGACGGCGAGACCGCAGCCTCCGAAAAGGGCGCGGCGCTGCGCGAGATGCTGTCGCTTTACGCCGATCTCGCCGAACCGTCGCAGCGCAAGCAGATCGACGGCGTGCGCGGAACGAACGCCAGCCCCATCACGCGCGCGCTGCCCGTCCCCGGGAAGACCATCTTCGGGCGCGGCCTGGAGGTCGAGGTCACCTGCGACGAAAGCGCGTTCGAGGGCAGCGGTGTGTTTCTGCTGGGCGCGGTTCTGCAACGCTTCTTCGCGAAGTACGTCTCGATCAATTCCTTCACCGAAACGGTGCTGCGCACCCTTCAACGTGGCGAGGTCATGCGGTGGCCAGCGAGATCCGGGCTGCGCCAGATCTTGTGACTGAGCCTCGGACCGGCACTGCGGGTGGGCAGGCCGGATCGGGGACAGGCGCGTTGGCCGCCGGCGAATTTCCGCCCGGCGCGGCCCCGACACCGCCCGACCGCCCTTCGGGCGCGCCCCTCACCGCCGCACGGGCGCAGGCCGCGTACGAACTGCTGGAGCGGCTGCGGACGGATCCGGAGCACTTCGATTTCTTCCAGGCCATGCGTCGGCTGGAGAGCATCACCTGCGAGAACGAATCCCGTCCCCGTTTCGGCGCGGCCTTGCGGCCCATCGACGAGCCGATTCGTCTTGGCCAGAACCCGTCGCTCGCCTTCGCGCCCCGGGACCTGGATGGCCTCCAGGCCGGCAAGAACGGTCTGCCGCCTCGTCTGGCGGTGAACTTTTTCGGTCTGATGGGCCCGAACGGCGCGCTGCCGTTTCACCTGACGGAATACGTCCGCGATCGCGTCCGCAACGTCGGCGACAAGAGCATGAACGCGTTCCTGGACGTGTTCCATCACCGGATGTTGATGCTGTTCTATCGCGCCTGGGCCAGCGCCCAACCCACGGCCAATGAGGACCTGCCGGGCGCCAATCCCTTCGTGACCTACGTCGGCACCCTGGAAGGCCTCGGCCTGTCGTCGCTGCAGAACAAGGACGCGTTTCCCGACGAGGCGAAGCTGTTCTACACCGGCCGCTTCTCGGCCAAGTCCAAGAATCCGGAAGGCCTGGCGGCCATCATTGCCGACTTCTTCAAGATGCCCGCCACCATCGAGTCCTTCGTGGGCGACTGGTTGGAGGTGCCGCCCGAGTACCGCTGGCATCTTGGCAAACCCGGGCCGGTTGGCTATCTGGGGATGTCGACCACGCTGGGCTCGCACGTGTGGAGCCGCCAGCACAAATTTCGCGTCACGCTGGGGCCGCTGGACAACGGGCAGTTTCAGCGGATGTTGCCGGGCGGGGAAAGCCTGCACCGCTTGCGCTCGCTGGTGCGCAACTACGCGGGCGACGAGCTGCGCTGGGATCTGCGGTTGTTCCTGGAGGAACAGATCGACAAACCCTGGCAGATCGGCTCGTCGAAGATGGGCTGGACGTCGTGGCTGGGCCGCCCCGGGCGGGGGCGCACACGCCGCGAAGACCTGATATTGGATCCGCAAGTGGAAACCTATGGGGCCCCCGATCTGGTGGGCACACCTCAAGTGAGACGGGAGTAGACACATGTCCGAAATCAGCCGGGTGGCACTGTTTGGGAAGCTCAACAGCGTTGGTTACAAGGGCATCGAAGGCGCGACCGTCTTTTGCAAGTTGCGGGGCAACCCGTACGTCGAGCTGGTGCACTGGTTCCACCAGATCTTGCAAAATAACGATTCGGACCTGCATCGGCTGGTCAAGGAATTCCAGATCGATCCGGCCCGTCTGGCGCGCGACATGACCGAGGCGCTGGATCGTCTTCCGCGCGGCGCCAGCTCGATCTCGGATCTGTCGCAACAAGTCGGCGACGCGGTTGAACGCGGCTGGGTCTACGGCAGCCTGTTGTTCGGCGACAACCAGGTTCGCACCGGGCACCTGGTGCTGGGCATGCTGAAGACCTCCGGGCTTCGCAATGCGCTGACCGGCATTTCGCGTGAATTCGAGAAGATCAAGGTCGACCGACTGGCCGACGAGTTCGACAAGATCCTGGCCGGGTCGCCCGAGACGGCGCTGCGGTCGACCTCGGGGTCGGCCGCTCCCGGTGAATCGAGCGGCGCGATGCCGCCGGCCGAGATGGGCAAGCAGGAAGGGCTGAAGCGCTTCGCCGTCGACCTGACCGAGCGCGCGCGCAAGGGCGAGATCGATCCGATCGCGGGCCGCGACGAAGAAATCCGCCAGATCATCGACATCCTGATGCGCCGCCGGCAGAACAACCCGATCCTGACCGGCGAGGCCGGCGTCGGGAAGACCGCCGTCGTCGAAGGGTTCGCCTTGCGCATCGCCGCGGGCGATGTGCCGCCGCCGCTGAAGGACGTCAGCCTGCGCGCGCTGGACGTGGGGCTCTTGCAGGCGGGCGCCAGCATGAAGGGCGAGTTCGAGAATCGCCTGCGCCAGGTCATCGACGAGGTTCAGTCGTCGCCGACGCCGATCATTTTGTTCATTGACGAGGCCCACACGCTGGTCGGTGCCGGTGGCGCGGCCGGGACGGGCGACGCGGCCAACTTACTGAAGCCGGCCCTGGCGCGCGGCAAGCTGCGCACGATCGCCGCGACCACCTGGGCCGAGTACAAGAAGCACATCGAGAAGGATCCGGCGCTGACCCGTCGGTTCCAGGTGGTGCAGATCCCCGAGCCGACCGAGGACAAGGCGCTGCTGATGATGCGCGGGATGGCGTCGACGCTGGAAGCCCACCACCGCGTGCAGATACTGGATTCGGCGCTGGAGGCTTCGGTGAAGCTGTCGCACCGGTACATTCCGGCCCGCCAGCTGCCGGACAAGAGCGTCAGCTTGCTGGACACGGCCTGCGCCCGGGTGGCGATCAGCCAGCACGCGGTGCCCGCCGAGGTCGAGGATTGCCGCAGCCGCATCCGCGCGCTGGATATCGAGCTGGAGATCATCGGTCGCGAGAAGGCCGCCGGCTGGGACATCGCCGATCGCCAGAAGGATGCGCAGGAGAAGCTGGACGGCGAGAAGAAGCGCCTGGGCGAGCTGGAGATCCGCTGGAAGACCGAGAAGGATCTGGTCGACAAGATCCTGGAGATTCGCAAGCGACTGCGCGGCAACACGGGCGTCGTCGAAGGCACCACCAGCAAGCTGGAGAAGAAGGCCGACACGTCGCCCGCCAAGGCAGCGGCCCCAGCCGCGGCGGTTGCTCCGCTCAGCGAGGCCGAGCGACCGGCGTTGCTCGAGACGCTGAAGGGGCTTCAGCACGAACTGACCACGTTGCAGGGGAACACCCCGCTGATCCTGCCGATCGTCGACGAGGCCGCGGTGGCCGCGGTGGTCGGCGACTGGACCGGAATCCCCGTCGGCCGGATGGTCAAGAACGAGATCGAGACCGTGCTGAAGCTGGCCGCCACCATGGGCCAGCGCGTGATTGGTCAGAACCATGCCCTGGAGATGATCACCCGCCGCATCCAGACCTCGCGCGCCGGGTTGGAGAACCCCAACAAGCCGATCGGCGTCTTCATGCTGGCGGGACCGTCGGGCGTCGGCAAGACCGAGACGGCGCTGTCACTGGCGGAGTCGCTCTACGGGGGTGAGCAGAACCTGATCACCATCAACATGAGCGAGTTCCAGGAAGCCCACACGGTGTCGACATTGAAGGGCGCACCTCCGGGATACGTCGGCTACGGCGAGGGGGGCGTGCTGACCGAGGCGGTGCGCCGGCGTCCTTACGCCGTCGTGCTGCTGGACGAGGTCGAGAAGGCCCACCCCGACGTGCACGAGATCTTCTTCCAGGTGTTCGACAAGGGCGTCATGGAGGACGGGGAAGGCCGGGTGATCGACTTCAAGAACACGCTGATCTTGCTGACGTCGAACGTCGGCAGCGATCTGATCATGAACATGTGCAAGGACCCGACGCTGATGCCGGAGCCAGAAGGCATCGCCACCGCGCTGCGCGAGCCGCTGCTGAAGACGTTCCCAGCCGCGTTGCTGGGGCGCATCGTGACCATCCCGTACTATCCGTTGTCGGACGAGATGGTCGGCAACATCGCGCGCCTGCAACTGGGGCGCATCACCAAGCGGATCGCGGCCACCCACAAGATCCCGTTCACCTACGACGATCAAGTGGTGAAGCTGATTGTCAGCCGCTGCACCGAGCTGGAGAGCGGCGGTCGCATGATCGATGCGATCCTGACCAACACCTTGTTGCCGCGTATCAGCCTCGAGATCCTGACCCGCACGATGGAGGGTCGCCCGGTGGCCGGCATCTCGGTCACGGCCCCCTCGGGCGACTTCGAATACACCTTCGCGTAGGTCACGAACATGGTCGATACCGTCGGCGAGACCCGGTCTGGTGGAGAGAAGCAAGACGGGGCCGCGTCGGCGGAGACGCCGCCGCAGGAATTGCAATCCTTATCGGTGCCGCAGGCCATCCAGCTGGCGGTGGGGTTGCAGCAGAAGGGCTTCGTTGAAGCGGCGGCCGAGATCTATCGTCGGGTGCTGTCGGCGATTCCCGACCAGGTCGACGCGCTTCATTTTCTGGGCGTGTGCCTGCGGCAACTGGGTCAGGCCGACGAGGGGCTGCAGCTGGTGCAACGCGCGGTGGCCGCAGACCCGGCCCACGTTGACGCGCGCAACAGCCTGGGAAACTTCTACCTCGAGCGCGGGCGCCTGGAGGAGGCGCGCGAGGCCTACCGCGAGGTGGTGGCGCAGCGGCCCGAGTTTGCGGCGGCGCACGCGAATCTGGGGGTGGTGTTCCAGCGGTTGGAGGACAAGGTTGCGGCGGAGGCGGCCTTCCGCCGTGCGCTGGCGGTGGATCCCCACTATGCGTCGGCGCTTCACAACCTGGGCTCGTTGCTGTGGGACGCGGACCGGATGGACGAGGCGCTGACCTGCTTTCGCGAGGCGCTGACCTTGATGCCCTACGACGGCGATTCGTATCGCCGGCTGGGCGCCACGTTGTCGGCCCTGGGGCGCAAGGAAGAAGCGATTCCGGTCTATCAGCGATGGATGGAACTCGAGCCCGACCATCCGTTGGCGCCGCACATGCTGGCGGCGTGTCTGGGCACCAACGTCCCCGCGCGGGCGTCGGACGAGTTCGTCGAATACACCTTCGATTCGTTCGCCGGCAGCTTCGACAAGGTGCTGGCCCGCCTGGAATACCGCGCGCCCACCCTGGTGGGCGAAGCGGTCGGTGCGGTGCTGGGCGCGCCGACCGGGACGCTGGATGTGCTGGACGTGGGGGCGGGAACGGGGCTGTGCGGCCCGCTGCTGCGCGGGTTCGCACGGCGTCTGGTGGGCATCGATCTTTCGAAGGGGATGCTGGACAAGGCCCGCGAGCGCAACTGTTACGACGCGCTGGAGGTGGCCGAGCTAACGGCCTACATGCAGTCGCATCCGCGCGCGTACGATCTGATCGTGTCTGCGGACACCTTGGTCTACTTCGGGGATCTGACCGAGGCGCTGGCGGCTGCGGCGGCCTCGCTGCGGCCGGGCGGCCATCTGATCTTCACGGTCGAGGAGCTGCCAAACGGCCCTGGGCACCAGGCAGGGTTTTGGTTGAACCCCCACGGACGGTACAGCCACCGCGAGGACTACGTGCGCGGAAAGCTGGAAGCGGCCGGGATGACGCCGCTTGCGGTCGGGCGGGCGGTCTTGCGCACCGAGAACAAGCAGCCGGTCGCCGGGCTGGTGGTCACCGCCGCTCTCGCCGCCTCAACGGCCAACCGGATCCCCTAGTTTCGGGGCGGGGCAGGTCGGGTACCCTTCTCTGCGCGTGGGTTTCCACCAAATCGGGTCAACTCCCAATACCCGGGGTGGCGTAGTGTTACGCTTCGAGATACCACCGGTAAGCCGTGTGCGGGCAAATCTGCACACACGGATTGAACGGGGGTTTGCCCATATCCGCCGTTCAGGCGGAGGAAAGTCGAATCTACCCATGGCCGTGAGCGACAAGCGAAAGCAGAGTCTCTATTTTCCCGAGGAGATGCTGAAGGAGATCGCTACCGAAGCGACTCGCCAGGATCGTTCCCTCTCATGGATCATGCAGCAGGCCTGGAAGGGCGCCCGCAAGGACATGATGAGCATCCCGTCGATCGGCACATTGCCCAGCGACGACGAGGTGCCCCCCCAGAAATAGCCCTGTTCCAAGGGCGAGCGCCTACCAGAGCGAGACGAGCGCGTGCTCGGCGCACAGGCCGGGCAGGGCCGCGCGCGGCAGCAGCTTCACGCCGCCGATCAGCTCGCGCGATTCGATGCCGCGGTCGCTGACGTCTTCCGCCACGACGTAGACGGCCATCTTGCGCTTCTCGATCAAGTCGGCCACGTCGCGATCCATCTTGGGCGCCTGCGTCTGCTTCCATTCGCCCACCACCAGCGGAGGGGCGCCCTGGCCAGCGACCGCGTAGTTCACGGCGTTGCCGCGCAACACGACCGTATGCTCGGCCCCGGCCCCCTGCATGGCGGCCAGCACCCACAGGATGGTGTCGTCCTGTTCTTCCACGACGGCGCGATAAGCGGAATCCACGATATTCAAAGTTTTCTTGGCCATGGTGAACCTACTTGGTGGGAATCACGAGAACGTTGTCCGAGGCTTCGGTGAAGGCATGAAAGTCGGCAGGCGATCCGCGCCGGGTGCCGGGGACGAACTCGGTCACGCCGCGCTCGTCGACGCACATGCCGCAGTTGACCCAGTCGACCTTGCCGCCGTTCTTCTCGGCGCAGGCCAGCAACGCCAGCACTTGATCCTTGGTGGTCGGGTGGTTCTCTTCGGCCAGGTTCTTCCCGTGAACCGGGTTGGGGTGTTGCACCTGGCGCGCGAAGGCCAGGCCGGCGGCCCCTTCGTAGGCGAAGACATTGATGTTGTAGCCGCGGCGGGCGGCCACATCCAGCAGGCGAAAGGCAGTGGTCAGGTTCGCCGATTCGTAAGGCGGATCCATCAGCGCGAAGGTCAGAGTTGGTTTCGACATGGTCGTTGTCTCCTCAGTGCCAGAGCGTCTTGTGGCCGGCCGCCAGATGATCCACGGCGACCTCCATGGGCGCCGCCTCGATGCCCGCGGCCATGCGGGCCTTGTCGATGCCGCGTTCCTGAAGCGAGAACTCGTCGGCCAGAACCTTGACGCCGGCCCGGATGACGGAAGTCAGACTGTCCACCTTGGCGCCCTTACGGACGGGCAGCACGCCGTTCTGCACGAGAAACAGCGTGACCTCGTTGCCCGCCTTCGCCAGGCCCGAGGCCAGTTCGTAAGAGAACCCGACGTCGTTCGATTCGAACGGATCGCGGGACTCGATCAGCATGTACTTGGGCATGGGACCCCTCCTTTTGAGTGTAATTCTGTCCTGTAACGTGAACACTACGCCGGGCGGCGATCCTCGTAAAGGGGGGAGGACCGTTCGCGAAGCGGGTGGGCGTCAGCTCAGTCGATGATCAATCGATGATCAGTCGATGATCGGCGCGCCGTTCGGGTTCATGACCGGCAGGGGCAGGGGCGGACGCATCGCGGTCGTCATCGAGGCCCGCTGCGCTTGACGAGCATGGGATTCGCCGGGCTCCATCGTCCCGTCGTTGGCGATCTGAGCGGGGGCCGCCGGCACAAGGTACCGAGGGCGTGGCGCGGCGGCGGGTCTGGGGACGATCGCCGTCGGTGCATGGACCGCTGCGACGGCCGGTGCGCGCGCTGGGGTCGGGAAGACCCGCTGCACGGGCGCGCTGACGGCGGGCTGTCCATCGACCTGAATGACAGCCGTGCTGGCGTTGGCCGACAGCGACAGCTTGTACGTGTGGGGGGCGCCGGAACCGCCGGCCGTTCCGATGGCGCGCGTTGCATCGCTGGCCGGCAACATCAGGATGACGACCGCCATCCCGGAGCCTGGGGCGCCCCCGGCCCCGGCTGCCTGCACGGGAACCGCCGCAGGGGCGACCGCCGTGGGAGGGGGCACGCTCGCGGCCGCTTCGACCGGTGGCGTGGGGTGGGGTGGGGCGGCTTCCGGAGCGGTCGCCAACGATTCACTGGCCTTGGGCTTCTTGGCGCGAACGCTCTTCTTGGGGCCGCAGCCCGCCGCGGAGGCGACGAAGGCGGTGATCAGAAAGGTGAGGGCGAAGCGACGCATCATCGAAGACCTCGGGGGCTCTTGCGATCAAGAGGTTAACTCACGCCTGCAGGAAAATCCTTGCCGAAGCCCCTTCCGAGGCGGTGGTCGGATCCGTCCGTCGCGGTCGCCTGACCTTCGGGCGCCGTTCGTCGTCCAGGATCCTGCACCGATTGTGCAGCCGCGGCGAACTCGAGGCGACGTCGCTGCCGCGCACCGAGCGCCAGGACGACTAGGGGGGGCGCGCACGCAACGACGGCGGTAGCATGACCCCGTGAACCTGCCCGTCCCGCCGCCGGTCCTGCCCATGCTCGCCAAGCGCGTGGACGCGCTTCCACACGAGGCCGGCTGGATCTTCGAACCCAAGTGGGACGGTTTTCGCACGTTGATCTTCCGCGACGGCGACGAGCTGTTCATCCAGAGCCGCGACGCCAAGCCGCTGGACCGCTATTTCCCCGAGCTGGCCGCGCCGTTGAAGGCGCAGTTGCCCGCGCGCTGCGTGCTGGATGGTGAGATCGTGATCGCCCGTGGGGAGACGCTGGACTTCGAGGCATTGCAGCTGCGCCTGCACCCGGCCGCGTCGCGCGCCAAGCTGCTGTCAGAGCAGATCCCGGCGTCGGTGGTCTTCTTCGATCTGCTGTGCGAGGGCGCGCGCGATCTGCGTGACGCCCCGTTTCGCGAACGGCGCGCGGCGCTGACATCGCTGCTGGGGAAGGCCGCGGCCCCGCTGCACGTCACGCCCGCCACCGAAGATCTGGCGACCGCCGAGGACTGGTTCAAGCGTTTCGAGGGCGCGGGCCTGGACGGCGTGATGGCCAAGCAGGCGACCAGCGTCTACGAGCCCAACAAGCGCACGATGTTGAAGGTGAAGCACGAGCGCGACTGTGACTGCGTGGTGGCCGGCTTTCGCTGGCACAAGGACAGCGAGAAGACTGCGGTGGGATCGTTGTTGCTGGGCTTGCACGACGAGGCGGGGGCGCTGCAGCACGTGGGGGTCGTGGCCAGCTTCACCGCCGAGAAGCGCCGCGCGCTGGTGGAGTTCTTGGCGCCGTATCGGGAAGCGGCGTTGGAAGGACATCCCTGGCGGGGTTGGGCCGAATGGGATCAAGGTCAGGCCACGCAGCGCCGGCCCGGGGCCACCAGTCGCTGGAGCCAGGGCAAGGATCTGTCGTGGGAGCCGCTGCGTCCCGAGCTGGTGGTGGAGGTCGCCTACGACCACATGCAGGGCGGTCGCTTCCGGCATACCGCGCAGTTCCGACGGTGGCGGCCGGACAAGGCGCCGCGCGATTGCGACTTCGCGCAGCTCGAGGTCGTGCCGCCCCACGAGCTGGCGGCGATCTTTGCCGTCGGACGCTGACGGTCAGGCTTGCCAGCGGCGAGGCGTCGTGGCCAGCGTGGTGGCGCCCACCGTACGGCACCAGTCTTCGAAGCGCGCGCGCGGAACGCCTTGAAAGCGCAGCTCGTCCAGCGATGTCGACACGTCCGCGGTTTCGACCAGCGTCGCCAGGTGACGGTAAAGCAGCGCCTCCGCCCGCCCCGCGGCCAGGGTCGCCGCCAGCTGCGCGGCCCCGCGCGGCGAGACCCGCCACTCGGACACATCATCGGGAATGGCTTCCAGCCGTTCGTACGCGCCGATCAACATCCCCGCGCCTTTCTCGCCGAAGCCGCGCAGGCCCGGAATGCCGTCGGCGGTGTCGCCGGTCAGCGCCAGGTAGTCCGGCATGCTGCGCGGCGGGAAGCCGCGCCGCGCGCGAAAGGCGGCCTCGTCGGTGACCTTCTGCTGACGGCGATCGACCTGGACCACCCGCGTGCCGACGATGCACTGCCCGAGATCCTTGTCGGGCGTCATGATGCGCACCTGTTCGACCTGGTCGCGGAAACGAAAAGCCCCGGTCGCCAGCCCGTCGTCGGCCTCGTGCTCGCGCATCGACCACACGGTGACGCCCAGGGCACGCACGGCGTCCTCGACGGTGTCGAACTGCACGCGCAGCTCGGGCGGCACGCCCTCGTCGCTCTTGTAGGGCGGGAACAGATCGTTGCGGAACGAGCGAATCGGATTGTCGAACGCGATCGCCAGATGGGTCACGTCCTCAGCCGGGTCGTGCAGCAGTGACAGCAGCGACGCGACGACGCCGACCGTGGCCTTCAGGTCCTGCCCCGTGGGGCTGGCGTGCCCTGGTCGCGGCGAGAAGTGCGCGCGGTAGAGCTCGTAGGTGCCGTCGACGAGGTGCAGTCTCATGGGTGCGTCTTCTTCGGAGTGGCCGTGGACGTGCCTCTTGATGTTCGCTTGGCGGCGGCAGCCAAGGTCCGCCATTCGCGCGTGGGATCGTCGTCGGGATCCGGCGTTTCTTGCGGCGGGCGCTCGGCTTCCGGCACGTGCCTCAGATTCACACGCACCCGCGTCCACGTCGAGGACCGGCCGCGCATCGCATCGACCAGCACATCGTCCACCGCCAGGTACGCAGCGATCGCGGCATGCCGCTGCTTCCAGCGTTCCAGGCCCGCCAGCGCCGCGTCTTTGTCGGGCGAATTGGCGATGGTCAGCAACGGCATCTTCGCGCGCGGGGTCTTGGGTCGCGCGCCGCGGGCCCGCGACGGCGCGACGCGCGGGGCTTCGCCGTCGGCCTTCCGAAAGTGCGGCGGCCAGGGCGCGTCGCCCAAGCCCTGGGCTTCATCGCGCGCCGCCAGCTCCAGCAAGCCGTCCAGAGTCCCGGGCGCGTCGTCCATGCCGGCGTGCACGTCGCCCCGCGCCGCGAAGCGCGCCGGCATGGTGGCCACCGTGAACGCCGCCGGATCGCAGTCGGCCACCTCGTCCCATGCCAGCGGCGCCGAGACACGCGCGTCGGGCAGCGGCCGGATCGAATAGGCCGAGCAGGTGGTCCGGTCCTTGGCGTTCTGGTTGTAGTCCAGGAACACGCCGTGCCGTTCTTCCTTCCACCACTTGGACGTGGCCAGCGTGGGCGCCCGCCGCTCGATCTCGCGCGACAGCGCCAGCGCCGCCCGGCGCACCTCGGTGAAGGACCAGCGCGGGTGAATGCGGACATTGATGTGGATGCCCCGGGACCCGCTGGTCTTGGGCCAGCCGCGCAGGCCCAGTTCGTCCAGCAGGCCGCCCACTTCCAGCGCGACCTTGCGGACGTCGTCCCAGCCGACGCCGGGCCCCGGGTCGAGGTCGACGCGCAGCTCGTCGGGATGGTCCAGCGCGCCGGCGCGCACGGGGTGGGGGTGCAGCTCCAGACAGCCCAGGTTGACGACCCACGCCAGCCCGGCGACGTCGTCGACCACCACCTCTTCGGCGGTGCGGCCCGACGGAAACGCCAGCGTGACGGTGCGCAGCCATTCCGGGCGGTTCTCGGGCGCTCGCTTTTGATAGAACGGCGGCGCCTCGGCGCCGTCGACGAAGCGCTTCAGCACGATGGGGCGATCGCGGATGCCGGCCAGGGCGCCCGGCGCGACCGCCAGGTAGTACTGGACCACGTCCAGCTTCGACAGCTTGGCCTCGCGCGAGAAGTACGGCTTGTCGGGGTTGGTCACGCGGACCTCGTGCCCGGCCAGGTTCAAGCTGACCCCCTCCGACTTTTCGTGCGATTTTTCCCTTTTCGCCATCGCCCCGAGGCTACAGCATGCAGGCATACCATGGCTGATTCCAAAGAAGACGTCCTCGAGATGCTGAAGGAGCTCGCCGAGCTGACCATCCTCGACGAGGGAGACCCGCAGTCGTTCCGCGTGCGCGCCTACGAGAACGCGTCGCACGGCATCGGCGCGTTCGTGGGGGATCTGGCGGCGCTGGACCTGAAGGGGCTGCAGCAGATCGAGAACGTCGGCAAGAGCACCGCCGAGAAGATCCGCGAGCTGTTGCAGACGGGGCGGGTAGCCAAGCTGGAGGGGCTGCGCGCCAAGCACCCGCCCGGGGTCGTGGCGTTGATGCGGCTGCCGGGGGTGGGGCCCAAGGCGGTCAAGCGGCTGCGCGAAGAGCTGAATGTGCAGTCGCTGGACGATCTGCGGGCGGCGCTGGCCGCGCACAAGCTGCGCGACTTGAAGGGGTTCGGTGAGAAGTCCGAGCAGAAGCTGACCGAATCGCTGGCCCGCCAGGACGCGCAGGGCGCGGGCACGCGGACGCCGATCTCCGTGGCGCTGCCGCTGGCGACGCGGTTGGTGTCGCGCCTGTCGGAGATTCCGGGGGTGAAGCACGCGTCGTTCTGCGGCTCACTGCGCCGCTTCTCGGAGACGTGCGGGGACGTCGACATCGTGGTCGCGTCCGACAACCCGGCGCCGGTCATGGAGGCGCTGGTGGCGATGCCGCTGGTGGACCGCGTGCTCGGGCGTGGCGAGACCAAGACCAGCGTGGTCACCCAGCGCGGGATCCAGATCGACGTGCGGGTGGTGGCGCCCCACCAGCTGGGCGCCGCGCTGCTGTACTTCACGGGGTCCAAGACCCACAACGTGAAGCTGCGCATGCGGGCGTTGACGCGCGGGTTGACGCTGAACGAGTACGGGCTGGCAGAACTAGAAGGTGGCAAGGTGATCGCCAGCCAGACCGAGGAGGAGATCTACGCTGCCCTGGGGCTGCCCTTCATCCCGCCGGTGTTGCGCGAGGACGCCGGCGAGATCGAGGCGGCCGAGACCGGCACGCTGGCGCGACCCATCGGCAAGGTGCTGGGCGACTTTCACCTGCACAGCGATCTGTCGGGTGACGGACACGCGCCGCTGGAGGACATCGTCGCGGAGGCCAAGGCGCGGGGGTACCGCGCGCTGGCCGTGACCGATCACGCCGAAGGCACGGTGGCCGGCAAGGGGCGGGAAGCCTTCCTCGATCAACGGGCCAAGATTCGCGCGCTGCAGGCGCAGCTGGGCGACACGTTGAAGCTGCTCCACGGTGTCGAGCTGAACATCGGTGCCGAGGGGCAGCTGGACTACGACCTGGAGTTCCGGCGCGGCTTCGACTGGTGCCTGGCGTCGGTGCACGACCACCTGACGCTGGATCGCGCGGCGCAGACCAAGCGCGTCGTCACGGCCATGGCCGATCCGACGGTGCGCATGATTGGTCACCTGACGACGCGCATGATCGGCGGCCGCCCGCCCATCGATCTGGATCCGGACGCGATCCTGGCCGCCGCCGAGAAGACCGGCACGGCGCTGGAGATCAACGGCGCCCTGCCGCGGCTGGACCTGCCGACCGAATGGATCCGCCGCGCGCGCGACCGCCGGATCGACTTCCTGCTGGACAGCGACGCCCACGAGGTGGGCGAACTGGACCGCGTCCGCTTCGCCAAGCTGAACGCCGAACGCGCCGGCGTCGACCCGGACCGCATCGTCAACGCGACGACGGGCGAGCGGCTGGTGGCGTGGCTGGCGGCCGGGAAGGGGGGGTGAACGCGGCCCCTCGAGCTCGGGCGCCCGGCGTTCGACGGCCTTCGGTGTACCCGCACGCGATTTTTCGGTAATGTTGGAGCGGGCTGCTTCTGATCCATTGGAGAAGGAGGCATTCATGGAGTCGAGCGCCGTGCAGGAACGAAGCGGGGGCCTGATGGCCCAGCCCCTGAAATTCCAGCCGACCCAACCTCGGGTCATCCGGGGGGCGGGGGAAGGGGACCGCGCAGCGCTGGCCTTGCTGTGCCAGTGGTACTGGTATCCCATTTATTCGTTCCTGCGCCGCCAGGGAACGGGCGCGCTGGATGCGTGCGACGTGACCCAGGGGTTCTTTGCCTGGATCTTGGGGCGCAAGGGCCAACAGGACCTCGCAAAGGTCAACCTGGAACGCGGTCGCTTTCGGTCGTGGCTCTGCGCCTGCGCGAAACACTACTTGCTGAACGAGATCGATCGGGCGCGCGCCAAGAGGAACGGCGGAGAGTCCGTTCATGTCAGCATCGACTCCGCTGCGGCCGAGGATCGCTTCCAGCTCGAGCTCCGACAAGGGGCCAGCACGGAAGCCGACGCTGATGTCGTTCGCATCGTCGATCGCGAGGTGGCGTTGATCGTCGTCGAGCGCGCCCTCGCCCGGCTACAGCAAGTGTGTCGCAGTCGGGAGATGATCACTCACTTCGAAGAGCTGCGACGGGGAGTCCGGCGGACGGAGAGATCGATTCGCGACGACGCGGCGCTGGCGGCGCTCCTGGGAACCAAGGTGGGCAACCTCCGGAAGAATCGATCCGAGGTGAGGCGACGCTTCCGGGGACTCCTCCGCGAGGAGGTCGGGGCGCTGGTCGGTGATTCCGCGTGCATCGACGACGAGCTTCGGCATCTCCGCGATGCCCTCTGACCCGCCAGAGCCTTCGTCGGGCGTCGCGCCTGCCCTGCGGCGGCAGCTTGGGCCGGACACGCTCAACCGGGCGCGGAGCTTGGTGGCCATGGCGCTGGACCCACCGGAGGAGGAGCCCCCGTTCGAGCCCGGAACCAACGTCGGCGACTACATCTTGGTCCGCAAGCTTGGACAGGGGGGCATGGGGGTCGTCTACCTGGCGCGGGATCGGTTGGGGGGACTGTTGGCCTTGAAGTTCATGTTGCGCTCCGATTCGGGCAGCGACGGTGCGGATCTGCGCCGCTTTCGGGCCGGGGCGGAGGCGGCCCGCGAGCTGGATCATCCGAACATCGTGCGGGTGCTGGCCATTGGGGAGGATGACGGGCGTCACTTTCTGGCCATGTCGTTCATCGACGGAACCGATCTGGCGAGGGCCATGGCCACCACGCCCCTGTCGGCTCGGCAGGCGACCTCGTTGCTGGCCAAGGTCGCGCGCGCAATTCACTACGCGCATCAGCGCGGTGTCCTTCACCGGGATCTGACGCCCGCCAACATCATGCTCGATCAACACCAAGAACCGCATGTGACGGACTTCGGCTTGGCCCGGCGCATGAACCGTCGCGCGGACAGTCTCACCACGACGGGGGGGGAGACGGGCGCGGGAAATCCTCGCTACATGGCTCCTGAGCAAGTCGCCATGAACCCGAAGAATCTGACGGTCGCGGCAGACATCTATGCGCTGGGCGCGATCCTGTTCGAGTTGCTGACGGGCAGGGTTCCCAAAGAAGCAGAGGGATTGGCCGATGTGCTGCGGCAGCTCGGCAGCCCCGGGCCGGCGCGGCGGCCGCGCTCGGTGGTTGCCGGTATCGACCGGCACCTGAAGAGCATCTGTCGCAAGTGCCTGGAGGAGACGCCGGACCTGCGGTACGCGTCGGCGGACATGCTGGCCCAGGATCTAGAAGACTGGCTGTCGGGCAAGCCGATCGCCCCGCGGCGTTCGGTGTGGTGGCGGGCGTTTTCGTGGGTCAGCCGGCATCCAGGAAGGACGCTGGGCGCGCTGGCCGTGGCGGCGTTGGTGCTGGTGTGGACAGGAATCAGGCAACAAGCGGAGCGCGACGAGTGGGCGACGAATGCATCGTTCGCCAGCGCCCAGGCCGGCACGATGTTGTACCAGCTGCGCGAATACGCGGATCGGTTGACCAAGGCCGCGGAGCTTCCGGCGATGGCGCAATTGGCGGCAGGGGAGCCGGACGCGAGGCAGTCGCCGCCGTTTCTGACGTCGCTCAGCCGCGCGCTGGACGTCGATCTGTTCGTGATGGGTAAGGATGGATTCTTGCGCGCCCAGGCGCCTTTTCCGACCTCCGGCGGCATCTTCTCGCGGACGTTCGCGTTCCGTGACTATTTCCGCGGGGCGCAGACGCTGGCGTCGACGGGACACCATGCGGCGTATCTGGCGCGCACGGTGCGCTCCGAATCAGATGGCAAATTCAAGTTTGGCATGTCGGCTCCGCTGTTCGATCACGGGGAATGGGTGGGCGTGCTGGTTGCCCTGAAGGACGCGAGCTCCGTATTCGGCGACGTGCAGCTGGTCGATCCGGCGAGCGACACGCACCGAATCACGGCGCTGCTGGGACCGCGGGATCGCGAGCGCACCGACCCTTCGGATGCGCCGCCACCAGCGGGCTTGACGTTCGTGGTTCACCCGGACCTGGCCCGGCCTGTTGAGTACGTGCTGGGCGCGCTGGTGCCCGCCTTCCCCGCGGGCTTTGGCGCCTCGGCGCAGCCGGGTGCGCAGTTCAGCCTGCGGTACGTGCGACCGCACCGGGTGCATCACTATCAGGACCCACCTCTCGGGCTGGGGGGCGGCCGCCTGGCCGCGTTCGCGCCGGTGGGGGAAACCGGATACGTGGTGCTGGTGCAGACGCGCGCGTCGACATCCGCGAGCACGGTAGGCCGAGCCCAGGCAGCCCGCTGAGCCGCGACAGTTCATTTGACCGCCGCTGACTTCTGCGTTGCAATGTTGCATGCGCAAACTTCTTGGCCTCGTGTTCGCCAGCCTCGCGCTCATGACCTGCGGCGGTGGCGGGAGTAGTTCGGGCTTGTGCCCGCAGATCGGTGCCGCGATTTGCGCGAAGGCGTGTTCGTGCCGCGAAGGGCCCACCTGTGCCATGACGCAAGGGGGATTAACTATCGACTTCGACAGCGAGGCCGACTGCAAGGGGTTCCTGGTGACGCTGGGCTGTTCGATGGGCGACAAGGCGGCGTACAACGACGCCGCCGCCTGCCAGTCGCTGGTGCAGGCCGCGACGTGCACCGGAACGGGGACGGAGGGCGCCTTGTCGTACCCTGCGGACAATGCCTGCGCGTCGCCGGAGGACACAAAGCAATAGGGTGGGACGTCGACGCGTGGCGGACCGCACAGCCCGTGCATCCCTGGCGCGCGTAGGCTGATCGAAAGGCGGACGTCGCCGGTATAGTGGTCGCCAGGATGTCCTCGCGAGATCATCGAAGGCTCCAGGCCGGGGCGCACGGACTTGCCACGCGTCGCCTGAGCGACGGATTGGCGGTGTCGGGGCTCGCCGTCGCGATGGGGTTGCGGAACCCGACGGTTGCGTGCGCGAGCCCCTGGGAGAAGGACGGGGATGCGGGCGTCTTCGTCGGCCTTCGTTTCGGGAATCCGCACCGCCCGATCGCCGCTACGATAGGACTCGAAGTGCGCGGCGTCCTGATCGACCCGGGTTTCGCGTGCGACGGCCGTAGGCAGGACTTCGCGGGCGCGGTCGCGCGGATCGAGCTGATCGGCTGGCAGAGCGTGCGTCTGACGCTGGGACCGGTCGTGGGGAACACCAACGGCCTGTCGGGCTACGCGGCCGAGGTAACCGCCGGCATCGAGCGCGGCACCGATCCCGGCCTCGTCGTTCAGTTGGCGGCGGAGGCGAGCGGCCTCTTCCTCCTCAACGCGCGGGGTGGCTACGCCTTCGGGCGCGACGGACATGTCTCCGTCGGTGCGCGCATCCCGCCGTTGAGTTCCAGCGCCTTTTGCGTGACCGGGCGACCCCTCCGCCGCAACGAAGCGCGAGCTCCCGTAGCCGGCGCGCAATGGACCGCGCAGGTGGTCGATCGAATTTCCAACGAGCGGGCGGCCCGGGTGTGGACGGAACGCGCTTGCCATGAATGGGCGTCGGTCCCGGCGTTCTGCGAGCTCGCCCAACAACTGAAGGCAAGTGGTGCCCCGCAAGTCTTGATCGCGCGCGCCCGCGAAGCTGCCGCGGACGAATTGCGCCACGCCGCGATTTCGGCCCAGACGGCGGCGGCGCTGGCGGTGGCACCGGCGCTGGGTCTCGACCCTCCTGTCGGCAGTCATCGCGCCGTTGCCAGTGGTCGGGCGGGAATTGTCCGTCTCGCCGTCGAAAGCTATCTGGATGGCTGCATCGCCGAAGGCACGGCCGCCGCCGTAGCAGCGCGCGAAGCCGACCGCGCGGACGACTCCGACATCGCGACCATGCAACGGACGATCGCCAGCGACGAAGCGCGCCACGCCGAGCTGGCCTGGGACATCCTTGAATGGACGTTGGCGGTACAACCGGAGGCGGTGTGCACCGCGCTGACGGGTATTCGTGCGGCGTCGGCGGAAACTCGTCGCGACGACGGCTCGGGTCCTGGCGAAGGGGGACCGATGCTGGAACGCTTCGGCATCCTCGATTCCGCGCGCGTTCACGCGGTGGCAACGGAGGAGAGGGGGCGGGCCGCGGCGCGGCTGGCTGCGCGTTTGGCCGCGTAGCTTCGGAGCGCCACGGTCCCATGAGCCCGCCGGTCGTCAGCCTTTCGGCTTGATCTCCGCCTCTGCGCGAGCTGTCACGCTCAGGCTCCTGCGTTTGGAGGTCACGACTTCGTCTACGTCCGCGTCGGCTCGTGAACCTGCTTCCTACACGTCCAACCCCACCGCGCGCATCAGCGCCAACGCGTTCGAGCGTTGCACGACGCCGGTGCGCAGCTGGTAGTCGAAGTGCAGCTTGTCGCCCACCAGATGGTCCTCGAAGTGTTGGTTGCTGGCTTTGTTGCCCAGCTCGTCTGCGATGGCGGTCAGCGCCAGATCGTGCGTGCTGGCGATCCCGATGGCGCCCTTTTCCACCAGCCCGCGCAGGACCGCGGCGGCGCCCAGGCGGCGATCGTGCGAGTTGGTGCCGGCCAGGATCTCGTCGATGAGAAATAACGCTGGCACTGGACCGCGCGCGAGATCCACCAGCTGGCGGAGTCGGCTGACCTCGGCGTAGAAGCGCGACGTTCCCGCCAGCAACGAATCCTGGATGCGCAGCGTGGCCCCCAGCGCCAGCAGCGACAGTCGCAAGGACGTCGCGCGCACGGGTGCACCCGCCAGCGCCAGCACGGCGTTGACACCCACCGTGCGCATCAGCGTGCTCTTCCCCGACATGTTCGAACCGCTGAGCATGATCAGGCGCGGATCGCTGGCGGTTCCCCCCAGCCGAACGTCGTTGGGTACGCACTGGGCTAGCAAGGGATGCGCGACCGCCACCGCATGGAACGTCGGTCCCTGGGCCGGCTCGGACAGCGTGGGAAACGGGCGCTCCGGATGATCGTAGGCGTGGGTTGCCAGACAGCACAAGGCTTCCAGTTCGGACAGGGTCGCCAGCCAGGCCGCGATGCGCGGTCCGTTCTTCCGTCGCCAGGCCTCGATGGCGGCTGTGCACTGGGGACGCCACAGCAAGGCATAGGCGACGGGCGCGAACATCGTGTTGCGCTCCCACGCCAGCAGGCGCGCCAGTCGTCCCAGGCGCGCGATCTGCCTCGACGCACTCACGCCGTCGACGGTCAGGCGTTCGTGCAGCGCCCGCACCGTCGCGCTGGTGACCGGCGGCCCATTGGCCAGCTCCGCCTCGAACACGCCGATCAGCGACGCCAGCAGGGCCAGGTGGGCTTCGGGGCGGCCGATGTGATCGGTGACGGCCGCCGTGCGTTCGCGCAACACCATCGAGATGGTGACCACCACCGCCGCCGCCAGACCGGCCGCGCTGCCCGGCAAGCGCCCCGTGGCCCAGGCGCCGACAATCGCCGCCATGACCAGCGACGCGGCCAGCAGCGCCGGCCGCAGCCAGCGCCACGGCAGCAACGGCGGCGATTCCCCCCACGCCGTCAATTTTTCGGGATCGACGCCAGCGCGCACATCAGCGCCCGCGATCCACAGCGCCTCGCGCAGATCCAGCCGGGGCCGCAGTTCGTCCACCGCCGCCTGACGGGCGCCCAGGACGTCGGATGGTGCGGGGTTCAGCAACCAGCCGGCCAGCATCGCCTCGCCGCCGGCCGAGCGCGCGGTGCACAGCAATTGAAACAGCGAGCTCGGCCCGAACAGATCCAGATCCGCCGCGAACGGATGGTTCGGATCCAGGAAGCGGCGGCCATCCTCCGCATCCGGCCGCGCCCAGTTGCCGTCCAGGCGCGCCAGCGCGCGCTGGTACAGCGTGATGGCCCGCCCTGCGCGCGTCTGGCGCGTGGCCAGCCGATCGTGCAGCACGACGATCAGCAGGAAGGCCCCGGCTGGGAGCAGCAGGCTGGCCCCGGACAGTGCGTGGCGCCCGAACGCCAGCCACGCCAGCACCACCGCCGCCAGCGCCAGGAACCCCCGCACCGCGCTCAGCGCCAGATCGAAACGACCGAGCCGCGCGGCGGCCAGGCGACGGGCGGTCAGGCGGGACGCGTACTCGACGCGCGGATCGGTGGCTGTCGACTCCTGCACGTCAGCATCATGGCATGGGCGGGCCGGAGACCAGCCGCCGGTAAAGCGCCTCGTACCGGGTCACCATCGGGTCCAATGCGAAATGCGTCAGCACCCGCTGGCGGGCGGCGCGCGCGGCGCCCGCATGAAAGGCGTCGTCGGTCAGCAGGCGCACCACGTGGGCGGCCATCTGAGCGACGTCGCCCACGGGAGCCAGCAGGCCGACCTCGCCATCGGTGACCACCTCCGGAATCCCGCCCACGTTCGAGGCGACCACCGGGACGCCGCAGGCCAGCGCCTCCAGCGCGGCCAGGCCGAAGCTCTCGGTGACGCTGGGAAGCAAGAACACGTCGCTGTCGCGATATACCCCGGGCAAGTCCACTTGCTCGCCGTCGAAGTGAACGTGCTCGCCCAGGTCCAGCGCGCGCACCAGCCCGTGAATGCGCTCGCGCTCGGGGCCGTCGCCGACCAGCCGCAATGAAACGTTCATTCCCGGCAGCTGCTGGCGCACACTTGCCAGGATGCCGACGGTGTCCTCGACGCGTTTCAGCGGCCGGAAGTTCGACACGTGTAGCAACACGCGGCGATCGCCCGTGCCCCGCGGTGGGGTCCCCACGCGGGGCGTGAATCGTTCCCCGTCGACGAAATTACCAATCACCTCGATGGGCACGTCCCGCGGAACGTTCAGGTTCTGGTAGGTGGCCTCGCGCAGCCACGCCGACGGCGTGGTGACCGCGTCGCTGGCCATGATCGAGAAGCGCGTGAGCGGCAGGAAGCTGGGGTCGCTGCCCACCAGCGTGATGTCGGTGCCGTGCAAGGTCGTCACCACCGCGGGCGCGTTCGGCATCAACACCTGGCGCGCCAGATAGGCGCTGATGGCGTGCGGGATCGCGTAGTGGGCGTGCAGCACATCCAGGTGTTCGCGCTGGCAGACGTCGACCATGGCGGACGTCAGGCCCAGGGCGTAGGGGCTGTCTTTCAATTGTGGAAACGGCCGCAGCTCGACCGGGTGAAAGGACAGATTGCGTTTCTCGTCGCCCAGCCGGCTGGGGCGATCGTCGCTGAAGACGTGCACCTGATGGCCGCGCGCGGCCAGGTGGAGGCCAATCTCGGACGCGATCACGCCGCTGCCTCCGAAGGTGGAGAAGCAGGCGATGCCGATGCGCAGCGGGCGCTGGGTTGGCGTCACGGCCGCAGCTCGAGGAGATCGGTGACGAAGGTTCCGTGTCGGGTCATCTCGTCGAACACCAGCCCCTTCAGTGCCTCAGGACCCAGCTGGGCCGCCAGCCATGGCCACCCGTAGACGCGCTCTTGCGGCACGCCCCCCGGCAACAGGCGATCGTGCAACCGCTGCAAGCGGTCGCGGGTGGTGGTGTCGCGTTCCAGCAAGGCACGCGCGTAGCGGCCGGTCAGCTTTTGCAGCGCGTGCATGACGCTGCCGTGGGTTCGTTCCGCGGCGCGCGCCAGGTGGGGCAGCGCCAGCTCGACCGCGGCCGTCAGCGCCGCCACGCGCGGTGCCAGCTCGTCGTCGACGATGTTCTTCAGCGCGGCGGGATCCACGGCATCGGGCGGACGCTGCACGGCGATGCGGGCCAGCAGCTCATCGGCGGGCCGTCCCAGATCGTCGGGCGATAGCTTCAGCGCGGCCAGCAGCCGGCGGGCGCGCGCGTCGACGCAGCGAAACCGCGCGCGCGGCATCACCAGCGGCGGTGTCACATCCAAAAGGCGATACAGCGGCATCAGCTGCGCGAAGTAGCTGACCTCGGCCGGGCCGCCCACGTAGGCCACCGTGGGCAGCAGCATGTCCTGCACCAGCGGGCGCAACAGCGCCGACGTCGAGAACCGCATGGGCTCGCGCGCCGTCAACGCCATCACCTCGGCGTGCGGCACCGATTCCTGGGACCCGGTCAGCACCCAGTCGTCGCCGGAACGTTGCAGGCGGTAGCGGGGCCCATGGGCGTTGTCGCGGTGAAAAAAAACCAGCGTCGACCCGGGGCGGAGGGGGATCTGCTGGGTAAAGCCGGCGCTTTCCAGACGCGCGCCTTGCGCCGCCAGACACTCGTCGATGGCGTCGGCCCGTTCTAGGCTGCTTCGGTAAAGCGGCGCCGCCAGTGGGGCAATCCGGGGATCGCGCGGATTCAGAAACAGCAGACCTTCCTCGGCGAAGATCGCGGCCAGCGCGCCGGCGAAGGCGCTGGCCAGCGGTCGCCCGGGAACATAGTGGGTCCGCAGCAGTGCGACCACCGCTTCTCCTCCGGGCGTGCCCGCCAGGGAACCCGCCAGCGCCTCCAGCAGCGGCGTGATCTCGGGCGCGAGCGTCCGATGGGCCACCGAGCAGCGGGCGTCCGCTTCCGTTTCGGGCGGCAGGGTCAGCGTGACGGGCCGCCCCTCGCCGTCGGCCACGGTGGTGCGGGCGATCTCGGCGAAGTCGTGGTCCTCGGTCTGCAGCCAGAACAGCGGCACGCAGCGGACCCCCGCTTCGGCTTGAATGGCCCGCGCGGCCGCGATGGCCGAGGCCGCCTTGTAGAAGGTGTAGAGCGGACCCAGGAACAATCCCACCTGCTGGCCGCTGACGACGACCGCGGTGTTGCCCCCGCAAAGCGCGTCCAGGTTGGCTTGCCGGGCCGGGGACGGGGGCAACGCGGCCTGCTGCTCGCGCAGCACCGTCGCCAGCGCCGGATCGATCGTTCGCCGGGCGGCAGCCCGGGCACGCGCGACGCGGGCGTCGCGATCGCGGAAGTCGTGCGGAAAGAACGCGCAAGCAGATCCGTCGCGCGCGAGGTAGGAAGGGGCGAATGTTCGAGCCACGAGGAGCCGTCAATATACTTCGGGCCCTCGCTGGCGCCCCCCTTTTCCCGGACGTGGTCGAATCGTGCAAACCCATCCCTTGTCTTTGGCCACCGTCGGACTGGCTTGTCTCGGCGGCGTCTTGACCTTGAACGTATCCAGCGCGAACGCGGCCGGGCCGCCCGCGCAGCCCAACGCCGCCCAGCTTCAATTGGGACTGCAACGCCTGGGCGTGGTCGGCAGCGTCTTGTACGTGGCGGCCCATCCCGACGACGAGAACACCGGCCTGCTGGCGTATCTGGCCAACGGGGCCTTGCTGCGCACCGGGTATCTGTCGATCACCCGCGGTGATGGCGGGCAGAACCTGATCGGCCCCGAGCAAGGTCCCGAGCTGGGACTGATTCGCACCCAGGAGCTGCTGGCGGCCCGGCGCATCGACGGCGCCGAGCAGTTCTTCACGCGGGCGCGGGACTTCGGATTCTCGAAGAGCCCCGAGGAGACTTTGCGCATCTGGGGCAAGGACGAGATCCTGGCTGACGTGGTGGCGGTGATTCGTCGCTTTCGCCCGGACGTGATCATCACCCGCTTCTCGCCCGAGCCAGCCGAGACCCACGGTCACCACACCGCTTCGGCGATGCTGGCGGTCGAGGCGTTCCACGCGGCGGCCGATCCGTTGTTCCATCCCGAGCAGCTGAAAGGCGACGTGAAGGCGTGGCAAGCCCGCCGGCTGCTGTGGAACCGCGGAACCTTCCTCGCGAAGCCGGGCGAGGACTTCTCGCACTACGACAAGCTGGACATCGGCGGGTACAACCCCCTCTTGGGGGCCTCCTACGGCGAGATCGCCGCCGAGAGCCGCAGCATGCACAAGAGTCAGGGCTTCGGCGTGGCGCGTTCACGCGGGCCCAACCTCGAGTATTTCTCGACGCTGGCGGCGGCATCGGGCGCGCCGGCGGGGGCGGTCCTGGCCGGGCTGGACTTCTCGTGGACGCGCTTCGGTGGCACGGCGGCGCTGCACGCGGCGATCGAAAAGGCGGCGCGCGGGTTCAGCCCTGCCGCCCCGGCGGCGTCGATCCCGGCGCTGCTGGAGGTGGACAAGGCGGTCGGTGCGATCTCGGATGCCACCTGGCGCGCGCGCAAGCAACGCGAGGTGCGGGAGCTGATCCTGGCGGCGGCGGGACTGTTCGTCGACGCGACGGCAGCAGACTTTCGCGTGGCGCCCGGCGACGAGCTGGCGGTGACCGCCACCGCGGTGAATCGTTCGACCGCCACCCTCACGTTGAAGCAGGTGGTGTTTCCGACGGCCAGCGGCTCGGTCGACGTCAAGGCCGCCGCGGCAGGCGTCGGCGTTCCTATCGAGCTCAAGCACACCGTGGTGGTCCCGACGGACGCGCCGCTGACCACGCCGTACTGGCTGGCGGCTCCGCCCGAGGCGGGGCTCTATCCCGCGGCGGATCCGCAAGACATCGGCAAGCCCGAGACGGACGGCCGGCTGGCCGTCGAGTTCAGCTTCGACGTTGCGGGCCGGCCGTTCTCCGTGATCCGCCCGATCGCCTTCAAGTGGACCGATCCGGTGGCGGGCGAGCGCTATCGCCCGCTGGAGATCACGCCGGTGGTCTCGATCGTCCCCGACGCGAAGGTCATGATGTTCCCGGAGCGGCAGCGGGCGGCCAAGCCGTTGAGCGTGCGGTTGGTGGCGGGTCGGGCCAAGGTGGCGGGGATCCTGCGCCCCGAAGTGCCGGCGGGCTGGACGGTCGTGCCGGTCTCCGCGCCCTTCAAGCTGGACGCGAAGGGTGCAGAGCTGGAACTCGTCTTCCAGGTGCGGCGCGCGTCGGCACCGTCGCGCCCGCCCGCCAAACCCGCCGGCAAGCCCCCCGAGGCGCTGTCGGCGGCGGCGCTTTCGGTATCACCGGTGATGCCCGCGACCACGCCCGGAACGCCGGCCGTCGCCGAGACCTTGCGCTTCGTCGCCGAGGTGGGGGACGACCGCCTGGTGCGCGGGGTGGTGCGCATCCAGCACGATCACATCCCGATCCAGACGTGGCTATCCGATGCGACGGTGCGGCTGGTGCCCCTGGCGCTGGAGATCTCCGGCACCAGCCTGGGCTACCTCCCGGGCCCGGGCGACGACGTGGCGGCCAGCCTGCGCCGCGTGGGCTATGACGTGACCCTGATCAGCGACGAGCTGCTGGCGGGAGGCCCGGCCGGACTGGCGCGCTTCGACGCGATCATCAGTGGCGTGCGGGCCTTCAACACCAACGATCGGCTGCGCACGGCCCACGACACGTTGATGAAATACGTGCAGGGTGGCGGCACGCTGGTCATCCAGTACAACACCAACAGCCGCCTGGGCCCGCTGTCGGCGGCGCTGGGCCCGCATCCGTTCGAGATCAGCCACGACCGCGTCACCGACGAGACGGCGGCGGTGGCCTTCGTGGACCTGGCGCACCCGCTGCTGGCGGCGCCCAACAAGATCACCGGGCTGGACTTCGACGGGTGGATCCAGGAGCGGGGTCTCTACTTCGCAGGCAAATGGGACGCGAAGTACCAGACGGTGCTGTCGATGCACGACGCGGGCGAGAAGCCGCTGACCGGGGGCTTGCTGTACACGCGGCACGGCAAGGGGAAGTTCGTGTACACGGGACTATCGTTCTTCCGCCAGCTTCCGGCGGGCGTGCCGGGCGCTTATCGATTGTTCGCGAACCTGATCGCGCGGGACCGGACAAGCCATGCCCGATAGCTCGAAGGATCCCGCGCGCGACGAGCTGCACGCGGCGCCGCCGTTCCTGACGTGGCGGGGGATCTATTTGCTGGTGCTGGGCGCGCTGGCCGCCGAGATCGCCGGCTTCGCGGCGCTGACGGCGCTGTGCCGTTGAGCGTGCTCCCGGTATGACTTCCCTCGACGCGGTGGTGCTGTTCGGGACGCTGGGCGCCATCGTCGCCTACGGCCTGTGGAAGACGCGCAAGACCGCCGGCGCGGCCGACTACCTGCACGGCGGCTATCGCGACAACTGGCACACCATCGGGCTGTCGGTGATGGCCACCCAGGCCAGCGCCATCACGTTTCTGTCGACGCCGGGGCAGGCCTACACCGACGGCATGCGCTTCCTGCAGTTCTACTTCGGGCTGCCCTTGGCGATGGTGGTGCTGTCGGTGGCGTTCGTGCCGCGCTTCTACGGCCTGCACGTGTTCACGGCCTACGAGTTCCTGGAGACGCGCTTCGATCGCAAGACAAGGCAACTGGCGGCGCTGCTGTTTCTGGTGCAGCGCGGACTGTCGGCGGGGATCACCATCTACGCGCCGGCCATCGTGCTGTCGACGGTGCTGGGGTGGCCGCTGCACCTGACGTCGGTGTCGATCGGCGCGCTGGTGATCGTGTACACGGTTCTGGGTGGCACGCGTGCGGTCAGCCAGACGCAGAAGCACCAGATGGTGGTGATGCTGGGAGGCATGGTGGTCGCGTTCGTGGTGGTGGTGATGCGCCTGCCGGCGGATCTGTCGTTCGGGCGGGCGGTGCGGGTGGCGGGGGTGCTGGGCAAGATGAACATCGTCGACTTCTCGCCGCGGCTCGACAGCCGTTACACCTTCTGGTCGGGCATCACCGGCGGCTTCTTCCTGGCGATGTCGTACTTCGGCACAGATCAGTCGCAGGTGCAGCGGTACCTGTCGGGGCGGTCCATCACCGAGAGTCGCCTGGGGCTGCTGTTCAACGGTCTGTTCAAGATCCCGATGCAGTTTCTGATCCTGTTCGTGGGCGTGATGGTGTTCGTGTTCCACCAGTTCAACTTGCCGCCGGTGTTCTTCAACGCTCCGGCGCTGGAGGGCGTGCGCGCGTCGGCCCGCGCCGGCGAGCTGACGAACATTGAAGCTGCGCACGCGGACGCTCACGCGCGCAAGCAGGAAGAGATCCGCTTGTGGAGCGCGGCGCTGGATCGCCACGACGACACCGCGGCGCGGGCCGCCGAGGCGCGCATCCGCGGCGCCTCAGCGCGGGCCGACGCGATTCGGGAGGACGCGCGCAAGCTGGTGCACCAGGCGTTGCCGCGCGCCGAGACCAAGGACAACGACTACATCTTCATCTCGTTCGTGATGAGCCAGCTTCCGCGCGGGCTGGTAGGCCTGCTGCTGGCGGTGATCCTGTGCGCGGCCATGTCGTCGACCGCCAGCGAGCTGACCGCTTTGGGCGGCACCAGCCTGGTCGACTTTTACAAGCGCAGCTTCCGGCCGGCCGCCAGCGACGCGCACTACCTGCGGGTCGCGCAGGTGATGACCGCGGGGTGGGGCGTGCTGGCGGTGCTGTTCGCCGCCTTCGCCTCGTTGCTGGACAACCTGATTCAGGCCGTGAACATTTTGGGTTCGTTGTTCTACGGCACCATCCTGGGGTTGTTCCTGGTGGCGTTCTTCATGAAGCGCGTGCGCTCGACGCCGGTGTTCGTGGCAGCGTGCTTGTCGGAGGCGCTGGTGATCACGGCCTGGCTGACCACCGACATCGGGTTTCTGTGGTTCAACGTGATCGGCTGCGCGCTGGTGGTGGGGCTGTCGTGGGCGGCGGAGATGGCGGGGCTGGGCCATCGTCCGCCCGCTCCCCTCTGATTTTTTTTCGCCGCCTTCTTCCGCGCAAGGGCGTCGGCGCAGCCCGGGCCGTCCAATTCCCAATTCCACAGCGGCCGCGCACCCGACCTCACCCGTTGGTCGCCGCGTCCGCTTCCGTTCCGCTCCCATCCCCTGTCGCCTGATCCACCCCCGCATCCCCGGTTGCGCGAATCTTGTTCAGCGCCTCCTGCGCCGCCTGCATCTCCTTCAGCAACTGGGTCAGCTCAGTCCGGGTGGCGTTGAGGTTGACGTCCTTCGGGTCCTGACAGGTCGCCAGCAGGATGGCTGCCTTCTGAACGGCTTCCTTGGCGGCCTCCCTGTAGGCGGTCTTGCTAGGTCGCTTGGAGGGCGGCCTCACCAGGTTCTTCATGTCGTCGTTCAGCACCGTCGACGCTTGCAGCATCAGCGCGCCGATCCGGAACGACGCCGCCGCCTGGCGATCGGACAGCGCGCCGGGATCCTTGGCCTTGTCCAGCGCGGTGGCGATGGCAGCAATGCCCAGCGAGACAGCGGCGATCTTCCGCGCGGTGCTGTCGCTTTCGTCCGCGCCGGCAAAGGCGGTGGCGGTGGCCGCGGTGCCCACGCCGGCGCCCAGGACTTGCGCCGAGCCAAACACCAGGGACCAGAGGTGGTTCTGCGACGATTCGAGCGCGAAGTGGTTGGCGATGCGCGCACAGTCCAGCGCCAGGTCGCGGGTCGCGTCCTCGTCCAGCAGGTTCCGCGGAATGTGCAGCTTGTTGGGGTCTTCGCCGCCGCCCCCGGGACCCGACCCGGTGGGGATCTCCCAGTGGATCAAACACGAGGTGGAAATCGAAAGCGTCAGGGCGACCAATCCTATGCGGGTTCCTCGTCTGTTCATTCGGTCCTCCCCGGGGCTTTGCGCTCGGTTCACTCTGGTGACGGCAGCGTGATCCAACGGCAAAGCCAGCGGGAGGTCAATCGAAAGCCGCGCGGGTCGGAGGTCGTTGTCCACGCGATCACGTAGGCGAGCGACGCCCGATCCCACCAAAGCCGAGCAGCCAAGGGGCGAGCGCGAAGCTGGCGACCAACCCGAAATCGAGGGGCGCATGCACCCTCGGTGACAGAATCTTCATGGCTTGGTTGGTCTTACCCCAAAATGCTCGGCCACCGCCGCGCGGGTCAGGGGGCCAAAGTGGCCGGTGAAGAACACCGTGGTCGTCGCCTTCTGCTGTTCGAGAAGGGAAGCGATGTCCCTCCGGTTGCCCTCGAGGTCACACATGTAAAAGTGCGTCTCGGCGCTCGATCCGATGAGCGATCCGCGGAAGAGATCGCCCACGAACACCATCTGGCCCGCCACGATCATCAACGAGCCTTTGGTGTGACCCGGAATCGGTACGGCCGTCGCGTCGACGCCGGTCAACTCGAAGAGAGGCAAGGGCGCGTCGACCCAGACGTCGGCCTGCGTAGGCGTGAAGCTGGCATTTTGATCCGTGCCGCGTCGGAGCTTCCCCAGAATGCCGGTGGGGCACAGTGGTTCGTTGCGCCCGGCGGCGAGCATGTCTCGATCCCCCCGGCCCGCGATCACCCGGGTGCCAAAGTGCGTCCGGAAGTGACGACTGCCGCCGGCATGGTCACCGTGACCGTGGGTGAGCACGATGGCGCGAAGCGATTGGGGGTCAACCCCCGCTCCCCGAATGTCCTTCTCGAGCGCGGGGCCATTCTTCTCGTAACCGCTATCGATCAGCAGGCTGGCGGACCCCTGAACCAGCAAATAGGCGTTGGCCGAGTCGTGGGTGAAGGTGTGAACCACCACCTGACCGGAGGTGCGAGGGCCTGCGGCGCAGCCGGTGAAGATCGCCGCACCGAGCAAGAGGATGGCCGCTGTCCTGAAATTCATCGCGTGTTGACCACCAGTCTAACCAGACCCGCCGCCCCCGCGCACTGCCGGATCGGCGTCAAACCCTGCCATCCGGATGCCACGGGACCGACGAGTCCGGCCCGCTCGCTCCCTGCGGGGAGCATGCGTCTTCCCAGACAATAGGTGACCCCCGCCGTTCGTCGTGCGTCACTTCTGGACGATGAGCCTTTCCCGTGTGGTGCGATGGCTGGGCGGCGCCGCCCTCTTGCTCACCATCTCCGGCGTCAGATCGGTGGCATGGGCCGATACCACCATCGATGGTGGTGAGTTGGGCGGGCTGGTCTGGACCGCCGACAAAGGTCCCTATCACGTGAACGACACCGCTGGGACACCGATCATTTCGGCCGGCAAGGAGCTGCGCATCCAGGCGGGGACCGTGGTGATGTTCGGGGCCACCTCATTGACCGTTACGGGCAAGCTGGTGGTCGAAGGTTCGGCGGGGGCTCCGGTCGTTCTTCAGGGTGAAGGCGACGGTACGGGCATCACCTGGTCGGGAATCGTCGTCACCGACGCTGCCGCCACCGTGCAGATTGCGGGTGCCATCATCCGAAATGCCTCGTATGGAGTGGTCATCTATTTCCCCGCCACCGTGCACATCGATCGGACGACCGTCGAATCGTGCACCATTGGCCTCAGCGTCTGGCAGGGGACCTTTGCGTTCGACGCTTTGGTGCTGCGGAACAACTCGAGAGGAATCGAGGTCGAGGGGAACAAGATGCCGCCCGATGCGTCCGTCACGCTGACGAACGCCTTGTTGCGGGGCAACAAGGGGCACGGGGCTCAGACAGTGGGCACGTCGCCGTTGACGATCATCAATGCAACGATCGACGGCAACGGGTCGGGGGCCACCGCTTGGTATTCCGGGGCCGCCGTTGCCGGCCCCAGCTTGGCGCTCGATGTCCAAAACACCATCTTCACCAACAACGTGCGCGCCATCGACCTCAACACGATCACCGTGGACGATGCCTCTCGCGTGTCGGCCACAATCAAGAACTCGACCTTCTGGAACAACGGCAAGAACAGCGAGCACCAAACCAAGACCGGGTACGTCCGCGTCGCGGCCAATGAGGTTCCGGCAGGTACGGGAAATGCCGTCGCCGATCCGCGATACGTCGGTGAGAACGACCTGCATCTGGGTTCGGGCAGTCCCTGCGTCGATTCGGGCGAGGCGACGCGCGCGCCCAACCACGATCTGGAGGGCAACGTGCGGCCGCAGGGCGTCCGCGTCGATAGGGGAGCCTACGAAGGCAATCATGATGGTGCAGGGGGAGGAGGTGGTGGGGGCGGTGCCGGAGGCCTCGGGGCGGGAGGCGGAGCTGCGGGCGCGTCCGGTACGGGGGGCGCCGCCGGCAGTGGTCAGGCTTCGGGAGGTGGGGGCGCGTCCGGCGCGGGAGTCGGCGGACAGTCTCCGCCCGGGGAGGCCGGTCGGGGTGGCGGCGGTGCAACAAACATCGGCGGCGGCGCGGCCGGCGGTGCCGCTGCCGGGAAGAGCGGGGGCGCCGGCGTCGGCGGACAGGCACTGGGCGCGGGCGGTCAAGGCGGGAACGCCGGCCAAGGGGGAGCGGCGGCTAGCCCCGGCGGACGTGGATGTGACTGCGCGCTGGGCGACGGGGATACCGGTACCAAGCGAGGGATCGCGGGAGCTCTGCTGCTCCTCATGATCGCCGCGGCCCGAACCCGCCCCCGTCACCCGCGCTGACCAGGGCCGGGCAGGGTCTGGGGATTGCCCAAGGCTCCCGGCTCCTGCACCCGGATCTTCTGCTACCGTCGGGGCGGTCGTGGCGTGTCGTCTTGCTGAGCTGTTGACGCCCCTCAGTTTGCTCGCGGATCTTGGCGCGGGATTGCCCGCCGAGACCGGGCTGCGGGTCGCCGTCCTTGGGGTCGGGCTGGCCGACAAGCTTGGGCTCAGCGAAATCGATCGGGCGGCGGTGTATTACGCGGGCTTGCTGCGGCACCTTGGCTGCTCGACGACGGCGCACGAGGAGACGGTGTTGATGGGTGACGAGCGGGAGCTGCGTGAGTCGTTCAACCCCATCGATTCGGCCTCGCCACGGCAGATGTTGCAGGCGGCGCGCAAGGGCTGGGGCAAGAGCGTCGGTCGGCTGGAGAAGGCGCGTCGGGTGGCGCGGTTCTTGGTCAAGGGACCCAAGGAGGCGCCGCGGATTTTTGCAGCCCGCTGCGAGGTGGCGGTGCGATTGGCCGAGCGGCTGGGCCTGGACCCGGCCACGCGGGCCGCCCTCGACGACGCCTTCGAGCGGTTCGATGGCAAGGGTGTGCCGCGCCGTCGGAAGGGCACCGCGGTGGCGGCGCCAGCGCGGATCCTGGTGGTCGCCGAGCTGGCCGCGATGTTCGCGGCGATGCCGGGGGGCGCTTCACTTGCGCGCGACATGGTGGTGGCGCGCACGGGCGGACAGGTCGACCCCGACGTGGCGGCGGCTTTTCTCGATGCGCGCGAGGAGCTGCTGGGCGCCCTCCGCGCCCCGGCGATGCTGGTGCCGGCGCTGGCCGCCGAGCCCGGGGTCCACCGGGTGGTGGGGGGCGAGGTCGAGGAAGCCGTGGCGCTGGTGCTCGCCGACTTCGTTGACATGAAGAGCCCCTTCACCCTCGGCCACTCGCGCGGCGTGGCCAGCCTGGCGCGCGCCGCCGCGGGGGCTCTGGGCCTGTCCCCGACGGAGCAGGTCGCCGTGTACCGGGCCGGGCTGCTTCACGATCTGGGACGGCTTGGCGTGTCCAATGCCATCTGGGACAAGCCGGGTGCGCTGGATGCGGGCGAGCGGGAGCTGGTGCGCGAACACGTTCGTCACACGGAGCGCGTGCTCGCGCTGGCGCCGCCCTGGCGTGACCTGGCGGTGCTGGCCGCGTCCGATCACGAGCGTCCCGACGGCCACGGTTACCCGCGCGGCGCGCCCGCCGCCGGCGCGGGAATCGCGGCGCGGGTGCTGGCCGCTGCGGACGTCTACAGCGCGCTCACCGAGCCGCGCGCGCACCGGCCGGCCCATATGCCCGGGCGTGCCGCCGAGATCGTCGCCGAGGCCGCCGCGACTGGGCAACTGGATCGGGCCTGCGCCAACGCGGTGCTGGCAGCCGCTGGCCAGCTTCGCCCCACCACGCGCACCGCGTGGCCCAACGGCCTGACCACCCGCGAGGTTGCGATCCTGCGCCAGCTGGCGCGCGGGCACGTCGACAAGCAGATCGCCGAGACGCTGGGCATCTCGCACCGCACCGTCCACCACCACAACGCCAGCATCTACGCCAAGCTGGGCGTCGCCACCCGGGGCGCCGCCGCGTTGTTCGCGGTCGAGCACGACCTGCTGTCCACCTCGTTGCTGGACTAGGCAATCTTGCCGATGCGGGCGCGGGGCGGGCCTGGCTAGGGTGGATCTCACCCAACCGGGCAACCAAAAAGGAGATCGACATGAGCCAGGAGAACCTCGCCCTCATCACCCGTGCCTACCAGGCGTTCGGCCGCGGCGACGTCGCGGCGGTCCTCGAGCTGTTCGACGAGCGCCTCGAGCACTTCGGCGTCGTCAGCGATGGTCCGCGACGGGCGCCGTGGCACCGACCCGCACGCACCCGCGATGAAGTCGCGGGATACTTCCAGACGCTGCTCGGCGCGCTGGAGCCGCTGAAGTTCGAGCACCTGCACCTCGCCGCCGGCGGCGACTATGTCTACGCGACCACCCAGCAGCAGTTCCGCGTGCGCCAGACCGGGAAGATCCTGGTGCTCCGCGATTCGATGCACCGGTTCAAGATCGCGCGGGGCCGCATCGTCGGCTGGATTGCCAGTGAGGACACCGCCGAAACCTTGGCCGCGATGAAGGCCGGACCCGATAACCTGGCCATCGTTCAGCGCGCCTACGAGGCGTTCACGCGCGGGGACATCCCCGCCATCCTGGAAATGTGTGCCGAGCGTCTCGAGCAATGGGAGGTCGTCAGCGACGGTCCAGCGGGGGCGCCGTGGCACAAGCCGGTGCACACCCGCGCCGAGGTTGCCGCCTTCTTCCAGGCGCTGATCGGGGCGCTCGAACCGTTGAAGTTCGAGTGGCAGCACCTCGCCTCCGAAGGCCCCTACGTCTATGCGACCACCCAACAGCAATATCGCGTGCGCAAGACCGGTCGCATGCTGGTCATGCGCGATACGATGCATCGGTTCCACATCGTCGACGGCCGGGTCATCGGTTGGGTCGCCAACGAGGACAGCGCCCAGACCCGCGCCGCCCTCGATGGTACGTAAACCATGCCGACCGCCCGAGCACGCGCTGAAGGCGCAGGCTGATTAGCGGGCGGCGATCAGGGACGCGTTGTGGTTCGATCCAAAGCCAGCGGCGCGGACGGCGGACTTGACCCGGATGCCAGCGTTCTTCGTCGATACGCTGGCGTTGTGGTTCGATCCAAAGCCAGCGGCGCGGACGGCGGACTTGACCCGGATGCCAGCGTTCTTCGTCGATACGCTGGCGTTGTGGTTCGATCCAAAGCCAGCGGCGCGGACGGCGGACTTGACCCGGATGCCAGCGTTCTTCGTCGATACGCTGGCGTTGTGGTTCGGTCCAAAGCCAGCGGCGCGGACGGCGGACTTGACCCGGATGCCAGCGTTCTTCGTCGAGTTCGTCATGAGGGGCTCCTTTGAAATTCTTGGTGAAACTTCTTCTCTCGATCACCGAGGAAGTTGTCCCGAGGTTCAGCAAGGGTTGTGCCCGCTGGCGGTTTTCGCCTGGCCCAAGCAGGGCGCGCCCTTGGACATCGCAAGTCCAATCAAGTCATCGCTAGTCATAACTAGTCATAGTGTCGAGGCCCCATGCCCCATGGGGTGATGTTGGGGTGGCAACTCCTCTGCAGACACAGCACGCCGCATTCGTCCGACCCACGGAAATAGCCTCGCGCGACGCGGGCCTTGTCACGTACGATGGCCGCCATGACGGCCGCGGGCTGGGATGATTGCGCGTTCGAGGTGGTGAATCTACTGCCCGGGTTCGCGAGCCTGAGCAAGCGCTCGGGCGAACTGGACGGCAACCTACCCGTGCGCGCGGCTCGCTATTGCGGCCCCGTGTTCGAAGGGAGCGCCGCCGGCTTCCAGATCATGCTCTCGCAACCCATGACGGTGAAGCGAAGCAAGCGAGGCCTGGTCGCATGGGATCTCACGCCGCCCGCGCTGAAGCTGGTCACCGAACAAGTCGACCACGCGCTGGAACTGGGTGTGCGCGAGGGCTTGTTGGAGCGCGGCGGCCACTGGCATCGCCTGTTCTCCGGCGACGCGTTGCCGGTGCGCGGGCAACGGGCCTTCATCTGGACCGGCATGATGGTGCGACCGCGGGCGGGACTGTGGCTGCTGGTGGGGGGCGCCTTCAATCGGCGCAGCCGCCTTACCATCGTCGATCACGTCGTGACGGATCCGGACCGCTTCGTGCCGCTGGTGCTGGAGGTGGACCTACGCGCGCTGGGGACGGAGGCCTGTTGGCTGGAGGCGGAGCTCGGCTGCCTGACGCCGGTGGCACCGCGGGTTTCCCTGCGCAAGGAGGCGCTGGCCCCCGGAGCGCCCGAGCTGCGCCAGTTCGCCGAGTTTTTCTCCGAAGACTATTTCGACACCAAGGAGCGGCATCCAACCGCTTCCTATGTGCGGTGCCAGCGCCAGTGGCGCCCGAAGACCGACCAGACCTGCGACGCGCGCTTGCTGTACGTCGGTCCGGACGTGCACCAGGTCGACGAGTTCCGGCGCTTCATCGGCCCGACCGGCCTGGGCGCGAAGGCAGCCTCCCCGGGGACGCTGCCCTTCGGCATGATTCGCAACATGGCGACGGTTTCCTGGACGTGGCAGGGACAGACTCACTCGGCCTTCGAGGTCAAGCACCAGCGCTGTCTGCCCGCGCTGCAGGCGTTATGGAAAGCCAGCTTCGGCGATGGCTACCCATCGGCCTTCGAATTCCTGACCCACTATGCGCTGGGCGAAGCGTGGGACCAACCCTATGTCCAGCTGCAGCCGTGGGTGTTCATGCCCACGGCGGCGGGATGGTCCACGCTGGTCGACGGTGTTCATCGTTCGCCCGATTACGACGGGATGCGTGGGGTGATCGCCACCGACTGGTTCTTCTCGCTGGCGATGCTGCTGCGCCTGTTCGGGCCGTCGACGGTGCGGATCCCGTATCGAGCGCCCCTGCTGCGCGCCATTCCGGTTCAGCGGGCGGTGCTGGAGCTGGGCTTCAAGGAAGCCAGCGTCTCGCCGACCGCCAGCGTGTGAGGGTGGGCGGGGCCCAGCGCGGTCAGGAAGATGGCGTGCGCGCGTACCAGCAGCGCCTCTGATTCGGTACGCTCGCCCCGGTCCAGCAGCAGGATCGCCAGGTTGTTGAGCGTGATTCCCAGATCGAAATGTGAAGCGGGGAGCTTCGCGTCCCGGATCGCGAGCGCCCGCCGGTACGACCGCTCGGCGTCGGCGGTGGCGCCCCGCGCGTTCTGAACGCCTGCCAGCCCGCTCAGCGCCGACGCGACCTCGAGGCTGGTCGGCCCCAGCCGTCGGTCGAAGACCGACAGGGCTTCGGTGTACGCGCGCTCGGCGTCGACCCAGCGCCCCTGTCCCTCCAGCAAGGCGGCCCACGCGGCACGATCCGCCGCGGTGGTCGGGTGGTCCGCGCCCAGCAGCGCCTCGCGCAGCTCCACCGAGCGACGCGCCAGCGGTTCGCCGGTCGCGAAGTCGCCGCGCGCATGGGCCAGCCCGCCCAGGTTGTGCAGCAGCGTGGCCCGATGGCGAACGTCGCCGGCCACCTCCGCAATGGCCAGCGCCCGCTGGTAAAGCGGCTCCGCCTCGGCGTAGCGGCCCTGGAACTTGTGAACGACCGCCAGGCTGTTCAACGTCGCGGCGATCAGCAGGTCGTCGTCGGGCAAGCGCGTCTCCGCCAGCGCCAGCGCGTAGCGACAGGCGGCCTCCGCTTCGGCCAGCTCGCCGCGCGCCCGGTGCGTCGTCGCGCGGTTCGTGTAGGCGCGGACGGTCAAGCCCACCAGCTCGTCCTGAACCGTGACGGGGACGTCATCACCGTCTTCGTCCTTCACCCGGTCAACCAGCGGACGCAAGATCGCCAGCGCCCGATCCCCGGCGGCCGCCGCTTGCTCCAGGCGATCGAGCGAGGTCAGCAGATCCCCGTGGTCGATGAGCGCGTTGGCCAGGTTGGGGCTGTCCGCTCCTTCTGCCCCTTCGAACAGCGCGACCGCTTCGCGACAAGCGACCTCGGCTTCCGTGAAGGCGCCGCCTCCGCGCAGCGCGAGCGCCTGCTCGTGCAACGCGGCGGCCCGGTCGCTGGGGTCCTCCGGCTCGGTCAGGTCGGCCATCCAAGGGATCTACGGGAGGAAGGGACCATGCGGCAAGCGACCTCCCTGCTTCACGCTGCTGCGACGGACGCCAACCGCGGTGCTCCGTCGATGGCGATGGTCTTGGGCTCGCCCACGCGCGGTGCCAGGTCGGGACAGAGCTCGGCCTTGTGTTTGCTCCACCACGCGTCCGCGCTCTCGCCGTTCCAGGGCTCGACCGCACACGTCTCGAGCCTTCGCCGAAGCTCGATCGCGCTGGCGGGGCGACGATCTGGCGCCTTTTCGAGGCAAGCGAGGACGACCGCCTCGAGCTCGGGCGGGACGGTGACTCCTCGGGCCGAGAGGGGATCCGGTGCTCGGTGGAGGTGCTGAACACAAACCTCCACGGCCGATTTGCCGTTGAATACTTCGTGCCCGGCTAGCAGAAAGTAAGCGACCGCCCCGAGGGCGTAGATGTCCGTTCGGGCGTCGGCCGAATCCGGATCAACGATCGACTCCGGCGCCATGTAAAGGGGAGTGCCGGTCAAGGTGTTGGCGGCAGTCAGCTTGATGTCTCCCTCGACCGCGAGCTCTTTGACCAGGCCGAAGTCGAGCAGCTTCACCACGTCACGTTCGCCGCCCTGCAGACAGAGCATGATGTTCGCCGGTTTGATGTCGCGATGAATCAGGCCGATGGAGTGGGCCTCGGCCAGTGCCCCGCAAGCCATTGTCAGGATTCGCACCACTCGGCCGGGCGCCTGCGCGCCGTCCACTTCGACGATGCGCTGGAGGGTCGCACCGTCGAGGAGCTCCATCGCATAGTAAAATATGCCGTCGTGGGTGCGTCCGTAGTCGAAGATCGTGATGGTGTTTGGGTGCGTGAGGCGCGAGGTCAACTGGACCTCGCGCTCGAAGCGAACGAGGCTGCTGGCAGCGTTGTCGGCCCTCATCAATTTGAGTGCCGAGGGGCGCCGCATCATGCCGTGACGCGCCCGGTACACTTCCCCCATGCCTCCTTCGCCGATCTTCTGCTCGAGTACATACTGGCCGAGCCGCCGAGCTTCGCGAACCTCCACCCGCAATCCGTAGATGACCCGCGAGAGGACGGCGCACGTGATGATGACGTAGCCCCAGAGCAATGCCGCGGTCGCGGGCAGCCAGGGATAGGCGTTCGAGTCGAACGCACGAGCGGCGAGCCCGCCGTCAGCCGTCGCTACCAGGAAAGCAGACGCTACGAGCGGGGCGCCGACCATCGCGGTGACGAGCACGGTGCGACGAGGGGCCGATGGGATGAGGGCCGCGCGAATGGCGAGGAGCAGTCCGATTCCCGCTACATGGAGCATCATGATGTAGCCGTCGCTCATCAGCGCTCCCTCGGCGGTCACGAGGGAATGCTCGCGGGCGAACGCGCCCACGAGGTACCGTCCGAGCCAGGCGCACGATGTCACGTTGATGAGAAGACCGCCGGCCTCGAGCGCATGGGAGAACCGAACGGACCGCTGTCCTTTGTGGCTTAGCCACCAGAACAGTCCCGCGTGTGCGGTCTGGGCCAGGCAGATGAGCGATTGCGTACCCGGTTTGACGATCGCCCCGACCGCGCCGACGCCGCAGCTGAGCAGGCTGATGAAGAACATCACCTTCCAGAAGAGCGCGACCCTAATCTGCAAGAGCGCGCGGCTTTCCTCGCTGGTTGCGCCGACCAGTGACGCTCTCTGATTCTGCATGGGGTGACTATCGGACCCCCAGGCCTTCGTGACAAGCGCCGCTCCCGGACCCAGCGTCGCAACAGGCTACCGCGAGGCGAGAAGGCCGAAGGCGATAAAGCGATGAGGAAGCTGGCAAGAAGAATTCGCAGCGCGTTCGTTGGAAATCGGCCACCGCGAAGCTGTAGACGCCGTCGAGGAACAGCACGTGAAAGTGCGGACTGACGTCCAGCGCCGAGTTGAAGCGTTGGATGACGGTCACGGCGCCAGTCTTGATAGCCACCTCGATGAACGCGAACGACAGGGTCTGCGGTCAGACGCGGGGCAGGAGGTTCCGGAAGGGCTTGTGATTCTTCCAGCGGTAGACACCAAAGTCGCGCTGGTCGGTGGAAAGAATCCGACCGGTGCCGATTTCCTCGGCCAGAACCACCAGCGAGGCGTCGGCAAGATCCATCGGTAGCTGACGATACTGGTCCATCAGGACGGAAAGCCGATCGAGCGGCGGCGCGCTGGGGCCGTAGATCTGGAACGCTCCATCCCGCGCGCTTCGCATGAAGGCCACCTGCGCGTCGACGCCCAACCGGGCCATCAACAGATGGCACGTCTCGGTCATGACGGGCCAGGTCGTGATCAGCGGTTCACGAACCTTGGTCAGGGCCGCGACCGACACCTGATGATATCGATCGCGTCGATTCGCGAGTGCCAGCCAGAAGCCGGTATCGGCGATGATCACGCCTTGCGGTCCAGGCCGCGCCCAAATTCGGCCTTGTACTGCACCGAGAGGTCTTCGGGCCCATCCGCGCAGCCAACGAAACCCGCAAGACCGTCAGCCACCTCGCCGGTCCCCTGGCTCTGGCAGTAGAGTCGCAAGGATTCTTCGATCACCTGGGTCAGGGTCTTGCCCGTTCGACGCCTCAGCGCCTCGACTTGGTCCGCCAGCTTCTTGTCCAATCGGGCATTGATTCGAACGGTCATGTCATACAGAGTGTATGACTGGGCCCCAACGGCCGCAACCACCCGCTTTCGTGGCTTGACGTGCGGTCACCATCGCAAGGGGGGGATGCCCCGGCGACTTGAGTCTTGTCGAGGCAAACGGCGCAGAAGTTCTCCCGAGTGTCACCCTCACCGTGTAGCCGCCCGAAACATAAGATTGGCTCGTTGTTTACACGGGGTGCCCCAAGATGGCGGATTGTGGTACAGGCCAGGGCTCGGCCAACGTTCGACATCAGGAGGTTTCGCCATTCGCAATCGACGCACGAAGATCATCGCCACGCTGGGGCCCGCACTGGACAAGCCCGGCGAGCTGGAACGCATGCTGGACGCCGGCGCCGACGTCCTGCGCGTGAACCTGTCGCACGCCGCACCTCCCGCCCACGCCGAGCGGGTGCGCCGCGCGCGGGCCCACCGTTCGGATGTGGCAGTCCTGGTCGACCTGTCCGGCCCCAAGCTCCGGCTCGGCGAACTGGCCAGCGAGCTGGTGGTCCAGGCCGGTGAGACGGTCACGCTGGGGGCGGGCGGCCTTCCGGTGGCCGATCCGTCCCTGTTCGATCGCGTACGCGCGGGCGACCCGGTCTACATCGCGGACGGGACCATCGATCTGGAAGCGACGTCCGTGTCGACCAACCGGCTGATCTGTCGCGTGCGGGTGGGCGGCCTGCTGCGCTCGCGCAAGGGCATCAACTTGCCCATGGACACGTCGTCGTTGCCGTCGCTGACCGACAAGGATCGCGCCGATCTGGCCGAGATCGGTGTGCTGGCGCCGGACTTCGTCGCGATCTCGTATGTGCGCCACGAGGATGACGTGGCCGATGCCCGCAAGCTGACCGCCCTGCCGCTGATCGCGAAGGTCGAGAAGCAGGCGGCGCTGGAACGGCTGGACGCGATCATCGCGGTGGCCGACGGCATCATGGTGGCGCGCGGCGATCTGGGCGTGGAGATCCCGATTGAACGCGTGCCCGCGGCGCAGAAGCGCCTGATCCGCGCCGCCAACCGCGCCGGGCGCCCGGTGATCACCGCGACCCAGATGTTGATGTCGATGGTGTCGTCGCCGCTGCCCACCCGCGCCGAGGTCACCGACGTGGCCAACGCCGTGCTGGACGGCACCGACGCCGTGATGCTGTCGGAGGAGACCGCCGTCGGACACGATCCTTCCGGGGCCGTGCGCATGATGGCGCGCCTGATCGTCGAGACCGAGCCGCTGCTGGCCGCCGATCACCAAGGTCCGTCACGCGGCGGCGAAGGCAACGCGCTGGCGTACGCCGCCGTCAAGCTGGCCGAAGACCTGGACGCGGTGGCCATTATCGCGCCGACCCTGACCGGGGTCAGCGCCCAGCGTCTGTCGGCTTTCCGGCCGCGGCGCCCGATCCTGGCCTATTGCCGCCGCCCCGAAACCACGCGTCGGTTGCACCTGGCCTGGGGCGTGACGGCCACGGACATCCTGGTGCCGGTCGGGCTCGATCCGATGCAGGCGACGCTGGAAGCAGCACGCAAGGACCTGCCCGCGGGTTCGCGGGTGGTCTTGCTGGACATCGCGCCCGCCGGGGTGCGTGGGGTTCCTTCGCTGGTCAACGCGATCACGCTGTGAAGCGTGCCGGCGCCCTCACCGCCTTCGGCGAGGGCGCGGCGGGTGTTCCTTAAAGCGCGGGGTTAGCGTTCTTGACCAGATCCAGCAGATAGGCGGGGAACAGCTCGCCCGCTTGCGGCGCGCCGGGCAACGCCTCGGGTGACGCGCAGTTGGAATCGAAGCGCGGCGCGCGCGGATCGGACGTGCCGTCCGATTCGCCCGGCGGCTTGATCCACAGGTACGCGTCGATGCCCGGCACCGGCGCGACGTGGGGCCGCTCGCCCAGTCCGGCGCGCGCGATGTTGCACCAGTTCGCTCCGTTGGCGCGGATGCCCAGGCGTCCGTTGCGGGCGGTGTCGATCACGAACCCCTTGTCGTGGATGCCGACCTCGGACAGCGCCTGGCGTAGATCGTCGACGTACGAAAGCTCGTCGGGACCGGGATCGCTGGGGCTGCCGCGACGACCGCCCACGACCTTGGTGGGGTTGTAGTTGGACACGTTGACGGCGAAGCCACGGATGTGCTCCGAGCCGCCCGCGGCGTCGAGGACCGAGCGGAAGATCTCGGCGATCTTGGTCAGGTTGCGCTTCCAGCCCAACCAGCCGCCGTGGGCAGCGTCCAGATAGATCGACACGTTGGGCAGCGACAGCTTCGAGATCGCGTACGCGATACCCCGGCGGTAGGCGCCCTCGGCGGCGGCGCAGCTTTCCAGTCCCAGGTTGGTGGCCAGGTTGGCCAGCGAATCCGGCTCCAGGATGATGACCACCGGCTGGGACGGGTGCGCGCGAAACGCCGCCGCGATGGCGTCGATGTATTCGTGCTGATAGCGCGCCTCGTCCTTGACCGAGAACTCGCCGCTGGATGCCTTGGCCGCGCAGTCCCGTCCGGGAAGATCGTAGACCACGAACACCGGCACCACCGGTGGTGCGCCGGCGACCTGCTGGCGGCGGGCCTCATCCAGATGGCGCGACACGGACGGCACGCGCTTCACCGAATCCAGCCAGACCGCCGTCGGCTGCACGGCCAGCTTCTTCAGCGCGGGCGCCTGGGCCGGCGTGCGGGCGGCCATCATTTCAATCATCCGCGTAAAGTCGGGATTGACGTAAAGGCGCGCGCCCGCCAACGGATTGGCGTCCTTGGTGGCGGCGCCGCCGGCGATCGCCTCCGGGGTGGCCAGCAGCAAGCCGATCAAGAGGGTGAACGTGATTCGTCGCAGGGGTTCCCGTCGCATGTGTGGATCTCCGGTGTGACCTTGCCCGCGCGCGCTGGATGAAGCTGCGGGTTGCGGCCGTCGCGCGGGACGTGAGAGCGGTGGCCTCGGTGGTCAACCCCAGCGCGGCCAGCAGCAGCAACCGCCACGCCAGGCGGAAACCCCGGCAAGGCCGCGTGAATCCGCGGGCCGTCTCGATAGGCACAGGCCGTCGGACGTCCAGCGGACGTCCGACGTCACCAGCGTACGTCCGGTGTTTTGCGGAGTGCGCGCTACGGAAAGACGATCTGCCGCATCTTCCCCAGCGCGCTGATGATATCCAGGTGCACGTCGAAGACGGGCTGGTTGGCCTGGATGCGGGTCAGCAAGGTGCCGGGGTAGGCCGTGATGCAGGATTCGGTCTCCTTTCGATACACGCTCAGCCGGTGCTGGATCACCGCGTCCGAGGCATCGTCGGGGCGATTCTGCTTGGCGGCGCGTCGGCGCAACCGATCCATCACGATCGTCTCATCGTAGATCGACAGCTTGAAGATCTTGATGACCTCGACGATGCGGTTCAGCAGCTCGACCTGCTTCCGGCTGCGTGGGACGCCGTCGACGATCACCAGATCGCTGGGGGGCAGCTTCAGTCCTTCGACGTGGCTCGCGAACAGTTCCATCACGAGCTCGTCCGGCACCAGGTTTCCTTGGGTCACCGGTTCGCGAATGGCAGCGTACAGGGGGTGCGCCGGCGTCAGTCCGCGCAGGATGTCTCCCATCGCGACATGGTGAAAGCCGGGCAGGGCCGCCAGGATCTGACCCTGGGTGCCCTTGCCGCTGCCCGGATAGCCGAAGAGGAGAATCGCTCGGTTCATGCCCTTCCCTATCGTGATTGGAGCCCGCCGTCGAGTCCCGTTCGAAGGCCGTCGTCACCGCGGTGGTGTCTGGATCGGCGCCGCCGCGTGTTCGGCCTCCACGGCGGGCGCGGCGTTCTGCGCCAGTTGCAACGCCGCTTCGGGGAACCACGCGCCGCCCGCCGGATCGACCATGCCCCACAGGGGATCGAAGTGATTGCGGGCGTCGCCTGTGATGCCCCACGGGTTATAACGATCGTAGTCCCAGGCGCGCGCCCCGCCCGCGATGTCGCACGAGCCATCGGATTCGCCTGGGCGTTTCACCCACAGAAAGGCATCGGCCAGCGGAAACCCGGTGTCGACGGTGGGTAGGGGACCGATGCCGGCGCCCGGCCGGTTGCACCACAAGCCGCGGGTCAGCGCCACGATCACCTCGGCGGGTTGATTGTAAGGGGCCTCCGCGAAGCGCGCCGGATCCAGCGGGGCGCGCCCGTTGCGGCTGGTGTCAACGACGAAGTGGGTCAGTGGAGTTGCGGCGTCGGGCGGGTTGGGCGCGCGATCGACGTGTTCGGCGTACCAGGCGTCGGTGCGTTCCCAGGTCTTGTAGTCTCCGGCGGTGGCAGGGCTGTGCTGACTGCCGCAATCGGCGAAGTGGCCCAAGCGCCGCCCGCCCTCGGCCGGGTTGCTCGCGTAGTGGATGCACTTCGAGATCCACGTCGCGTACTGGATCGACGGCAGGGTGGGTTGGAAATTGGCCACGTTCACGACGAAGCCTTGCGCGCGCCGCACGCCTGCCCGGACCAGACGGTCGGCGGCCTCGCCCACGTTCAACCAGCCGGCGTGCGTGCCGTCCAGATATACCGCGGCGTTGGGGGCGCGATTTTCGAGGCGATCCACGGCATCGTTCAACTGAGCGTATCGATCGGCGGGAGTGGCCCCCGGCGCGCGCACGATCGTGCCGCCGGGATCCAGCACGGTGGGCTTGCACCACTCGGGGGTGCCGTCCAGCGCGGTGTAGTACGGGATGATGCCCAGGCCGTCTGGCTCCAGGATCACGACCGCACGCGCGTTGCCGATGCCGGCGGCGACGCCGTCGATCCAGGCGGCGTAGGCGGCGCTGTCGGGGACGCCGCCGGCCGAGTACTGCGCGCAATCGCGGAACGGGATGTTCTGCGCGACGAGGATCGGCACGCGCTGATCGCGGCTGGCACGCAGCACCGCCGTCTGCACGGTCGCGCGGACGTCTTCGGGGGTGCCTCCGGTCAACCACAAGGCTTGCGGGGTGGCGGCCAGGGTGGTCAGTGCCGCGGCGTCGCCGTAGGTCTGCGCCTTGCTGAGCGCGGCGATCTGTTGCACGGCGGCTTCGTTGGGGGGCGGCACAAAGAACCGCGTGCCTTTCGCCAGTGTGGGACGGCGGGGAGGCGACATCGCCCGTCGGGACAGACCAAAGGCGAGCACGACGGCCACCGCCAGGATGCCGACGGCGACCCAGATCGTTCTCCCTCCGAACCGTCGCTCGCGCGGGACCACTGCCGGTTCGACCGCCGACGCGGAAACGGTGACCTGCTCGGCGCGCACGAGAGCTTCCGGTGCCACCGGCCACACCGCGGTCCTGGCCAATGGCGCCAGCGTTCGCGCCAGCTCATCGGCCGATGACGGGCGGTCGCGCGGCTCGGACGCCAGCGCCGCGCGTGTTGCGGTGATCAACTCCGCAGGAAGCCCCGGCCGCAACGTCTCCAGCGACAGGGCAGGCTGGGTGGCGATGTGGTGCAGGATCGCGTTGCGCGAATCACCCGGATGCGGCGTCTGCCCGGACACCAACTCGAACAAGATCGCGCCCAGCGCGTAGACGTCGGCGCGTTGATCGACGGCCTTCTCGCCGCGGGCCTGCTCAGGGCACATGTACGAAGCCGTACCCAGGACGGTGCCGGTGCCGGTGCCGGTGGCCGCGTCGGCGTGGTCGGCCTGTTCCAGCTTGGCCACGCCGAAGTCCAGCACCTTCACCAGATCGGTTCCGTTGTCGCGCCGACAGACGAACAGGTTCTCGGGCTTCAGATCGCGATGGACGATGCCCGCTGCGTGCGCCGCTGAGATCCCTCGACATGCCTGCGCGGCAATATCGGCGGCACGCTCGACCGGCAAACGGCTTTCGCGCTTCAGCAGTGATGCCAGGGTCTCGCCGGTCAGATACTCCATGACGATGTAAGGCGCGCCGTCGACCAGAATGCCGAAGTCGATGGTGGCCGCGATGTGCTCGTTCTCGAGCGCCCCGGCGGCTTCGGCCTCGCGCTGGAAGCGGCGCAGGCTCTCGCGGCGCTGGCTCAGGTCGGCGCGCAAGAACTTGATGGCGAAGCGACGCTTCACCACCACGTGCTGAGCTTCGTAGACCACCCCCATGCCCCCCTCGGCCAGGAAGCGAGTCACCCGGTACTTGCCGGCGATCACTTGCCCTATGCGGTCGGGGTCTGGGGCGGGGGGCTCCATCACGGAGCGCATGTTAGCTGAAGGGCGGGGCCCCCAAGCGCGCGGCCGTGTTAAGCGCCGGTCCGCCAGTTGTTTCGGCATCGTAAATTGTCGCCGGAGTTCTTGAGTTGTCCCGCGTGAGGTCCAGACTAACGACGGAAACAACAGGGGAGGCAGGGCGATGGACGACGGGCAGATCCCGGCCGGCACGCGCCGGCAGATCGACGGCCAGTGGCGCATCTTCTTCGAAGGCTACTGGGTGAAGATGTACGAGGTGCCGGCGGACACCCTGCAGGCCAAGAAGCGCCTGATCGAAGCCCTGACGCGCCGGTTGTTCAATCACGTCGAGCACGGCATCAACATCCCCAGCACCCGCCTGGACGAGGCCCGGCTGGCCTACGATCGCGAGCTGCACCCGCAGCGCAAGCGCGTCAAGGGCGCGATGCTGGCCGGGTGCCTGTTCAATCGGGCGGCCGACGTGTTCACCAAGCTGGTGGAGCTGCAGGCCATCGGCGCCGCGATTCACCCCGACAACGCGCTGATGCGGCAGTGTGAAGAGCATCTGCAAGAGGCCCTCCGGCTGGGCAAGATGGTCCTTCACCGCAGCGGTGACGAGGGCATCGACGAGATGTGGGGCGAGCCCTTCAAAGCGTTCGCCTTTCCCATCGAGGACTTCTATCGATCGCGCTACCTGAAGATCGCGACCACCATGAAGGCCATCGATCGCATCGCCGACGAGCTGGTGGTCACGTTCGCGGCGATCCCGGCCTTCGCGGGCATCGAGCCCTGCGTCCGCGAGCTGGCGCGGGCGGCGCGCCTGAAGTGCGAGACGCTGCGCACCGACGTCGATATCTTCGACGTGTGGGCGGCCTTCGCGGTCGCGGCGGACAACGTGTCCGGTTTCTCGCCCCTGCCAGGCGCCACGCCCACCCCCGCCGAGCAGGAGATGATCCAGCAGGGGCTGCAGTTGTTGCAGCAGGGGCGCAATCTGGTCTTCTACGTGACGCGCGCCCGCGTCCCGATGCCCAAGAGCACGGGCGAGTTCCTGGAGCGCTGCGATCGCTTCCGCGAACGCTTCGACCGCCGCGAGCGGCTCCCGCGCGTGGCGCTCCCGCGCGGGGAGTCGGCGACGGTCAGCGCGCCGTAGATCCCATCACGTCGGCAGACGCAACCGGGCGTGCAGTCCGCCTTGGCTGCGATTTTCCAGGTTGACGGTGCCGCCGTGAAGCGAGGCCACCTCGCGCACCAGGTTCAGGCCCAGCCCGGTGCTCTTCTTCCCGGTGTCGGGGCGCTGCAACGAGAAGAACTTGTCGAACACGCGGGCCTTGGCGAACTCGGGAATGCCGGGGCCGTCGTCGGAGACCACCAGCTCGATGGCGCCTTCCACCGCGCCGCCTTCCACGCGCAGGGTGCCTTCCTTGGGGCTGAAATCGACGGCATTTTGCAGCAGGTTGGAGATCGCCAGGTGCAGCAGAAACTCGTCGCCCGGAGCGCGCAACTCGTCGGGGACCTGCACCACCACCTTCAGGTTCTTGGCCGCGATGGCGGCGCCCGCGCCCTCGACGACCGTCCTGGCCACCATCGCCAGCGCCACCGGTTCGCGGGCGGGCAGGGCGCGGCGCACCTCCAGCTCGGACAGCTTCAACATCTGATCGATCAGCAGCCGGATGCGTTCGCTCTCGGTCTGGATGTTGCGCAGGAAACGCGCTCGCTTGTCGGCGGGTACGTCGGCGCCCTCCAAGATCTCGGCGGCGCCCCGGATGGCGGAGATGGGGCTCTTCAGCTCGTGGGTCAACGTCTGCACGTACTGCGCGATGTACGCCTGCCCGTCCAAGGACTGGCGCATGCGCTCGAAGGCCTGGCCCATCGAACGCAGCTCCGTGCGGGCCAATCGCGGAAACGGCACACGGCGGCCCTCGCGCACGTCGTCCGCGTAGCGGGTCAGCCGCCCGACCTGCTGGCGCACCCACAGCGACGCCAGCAGGCTCAGCAAGATCGTGGCGCCGGCCGAGACAGCGATGAGGGCGATCAACCGGGGGCGCTCGGTCTCGACGAACGAGTTGACCGCGGCGGTTGGCTTGGCGACCGTCACGACGCCGACGATCTGTCCGGCGTCCAACACCGGCGCCGCGACATACAAGGTGGTCAAGGTTCCTGGATCGCTCGGGTCGCGGCCGATGCGCGCGCCGTACTCACCCATCAGGGTGTGTCGCACGTCGCGCCAGTTGGAGTAGTCCGTGCCGACGGGATCCTGCTTGGCCGAGTCGTAGATCAGGATCCCCTTCGCGTCGGTCACGTATACCCGGATGTCCACCCGGTGCTTGTGCGTGTCGTAGATCTGCACCGACAGCCGGCGGCCATAGACGTCAGCGAAGACGCGCTCCAGCTCGTCGGTGTCCAGCGTCCCGCCGTGGCGCGCGCGCGCGACAAAGGCCGCCAGCACGTTGGCCTCGTCGACCAGCGGCTCCTCGGCGCTTTGCAGGTACGCGACGCGCAACCCGCCCACGATGCGCACGACCGGATACGAAAAACACAGCAGGAAGATCCCCAGGTACGCGAGAAACAGCGCGGTCCCCAACCTCACGAATCGTCTCGCAGCGAGTACCCGGTGCCGCGGTGGGTGACGATGGGATCGGCGTCGGGCACCGCCTGCCGCAGCTTGGCGCGGATGTTCTTGATGTGCGCGTCGACGGTGCGGTCCAAGCTGGACTCGGGGGAATCCCAGACCAGCTCCATCAGCTGATCGCGCGAGAACACGTGACCGGGTCTGCGAATGAAGGTGACCAGGATCTCGTACTCGTACTTCGAAAGCTCCAGGGGCTGCGCGCGGTAGGTCACCTGGCGCCGCGAGGCGTTCACCACGAAGCCGTGGGCCGCAAGCTCCGAGGCGGCGACGGCCACCGTCGCGGCCGGGCTTGGAGGCCGGGCGCGCCGGAGCACCACCTTCACCCGCGCCGCCAGCTCGCGCGGGCTGAAGGGCTTGGCGACGTAGTCGTCGGCGCCGATCTCCAGGCCCAGCACCCGATCGATCTCGGTATTGCGGGCGGTCAGGAAGATGATCGGCGTCGCATGGTGCAGGCGGATCTGCTTCAGCAGATCGAAGCCGGTCATGTCGGGTAACCCGACGTCCAGCAAGATCAGGTCGATGGTGTGGGCCGCCAGCAACGCCGGCACCGCGCCTCCGGTGGTGGCCAGCACGGTGTCCAGGCCTTCGTTCTCCAGGACGTACTGGATGTTGTCGGCTATGGCCGGTTCATCCTCGACGATCAAGATCTTCGGTTTCACCGGGCGCTCGCTCCTCGCCAAGCTCTCGACTGTAGCCCAATCGCCACGCGCTTGGCGATGACCTTCAGCCCCGCCGCTATCAGGATGACGCCCAGGATCACCGCGACGTGCTCGGCCAGGCGTACGTCCAGCCCTTGCGGCGCGCAACGCGCCAGCGGGACCAGGACCGCGATGCCCAGATACCAGACCATCGGCGAGCCGAGCCGGTGCGCGCGCCGGTCGCCGCCGGGCGACGCGAACCAGCGCGCGACCGCGCCGTGGATGATCACCAGCGACGCGCAATACAGGACCACCCCCAGCAGCCGATGCAGGCGGGCGGGCGTCAGCCAGGCGCCGTAGATGTCCGCCTGATACAGATGCGCCGCCGCCACGACGCGAACGGCGTTGGTGGCCACCGTGCTGGTCCAGGCCAGCGCCAGGCTGGCCAGCAGCCAGCCTAGGCGTGAGGCCAGGGTGCGCCAGCGATGCGCGAAGGAGAAGAACAGCGCGCCGAAGCAGACGACGAAGAAGTTCGCGCCCGAGCAGGCGGTGCCGACCACAAGGTGATCGCCGTGGCTGATGAAGCCCGCGGCGCCTTCGTCGGAAAAGGAGATGCCGCTCAGGCGCGCGGCCAGCCAGCAGGTGGGCGCCAGCACGACGCGCAGGTCGGTCGCGTTGGCGCGACTGGCGTAGGTCTTCAGCGCCAGCGCGATGGCGCCCCCCGCGACGTAGATAGCCAGAGCGGGCAGGTTTGCCGGCTGCCGGCGCGGCAGCGAGACGGCGGCGGCCACGGTCACTGTTCCTTGCGCTTGCGCTTGCGCTTGCGCGGCCGCCGCCCGGATCATTGCCGTTCTCCGACCCGTGTCGCGCGGCGCTTCACCAGCGCGGCGCCCAGCGCGATCCAGCCGAGGATCAACATCAGCAGCCACACCTCGGGCTCGGCGCCCGAGCCGTAGGCCTGTTCGTCGACGGCCAGCTCGGACACACCCTGCGGCAGCGGCACGGGCTGCTTCACGTCTTTCGCCGCGGCCCCCTTGTTGCGGACCTGTTCCAGCACCGCCAGGAAGGACGTGTGCTTGGTGACCAGCGAATAGGTCAGGCCCAGGCTGGTCACCTGACGGGTCGCCTCGTCTACGTTGGTCTCGAAGTTGAAATCCGAGAGCCGCGCGATGCGCGCCCGCGCCCAAAGGCGGGGCAGGGCGGCGTTCTCGGCGCGGGCCGCGTGCTCGGCCACGTCGACCGACGCGCGAAAGTCGCCGGTGGCGGTGCGCCCGGTGACCACCAGCTGCCCGGACGGCTTGCCGCGCCACTTGCCAAACACCAGGATCGGCCGCTCGGCGAACAGATCTGCCTGCACCGACGGCTCGACGTCGAACATGTCGAAGTCCTGCGCCTTCACCTGGATGTTGGTCAGCACCGGCGTCTCGACCATGCGACGGAAACGCGCGCCGGTCGCCTCGGCCTGCGAGGGATCGGTCACCACGAATGGCTCGCCCTGGCCGGCGCGCGCCAGGCCTTCGATCAGGTGGCGGTTCACGCTGGACCCGATGCCGAACGCGAACAGGTTGGTGTCGTGCAGGTTGTCGTGCACCAGCTTGAAGGCGCCCGGCTCTTCGGCGATGTAGCCGTCGGTGAAGATCGCCACCGTGCGCGACACGTGCGGCTGGCGCGGGAGCTTCATCGCGATTTGCAACGCGCCCTCCAGTTCGGTGCCGCCACCGCCCCTTTCTTTGTCGATGGTGTTGAGGGCGCGGCGGATGTTGTCGCCGGTGGCCGGAACCGACGCCGGCGTCATCAGGCGGAACGCGCCCGAGAAGAGCACCACGTTGAACGAATCGGTGGGGCGCAGGTGGCCGATCAGCTCCCGTAGCACGTCCTTGGCGGTGTCCAGCGGAAACCCGTTCATGGAGCCCGACACGTCGAGGACGAAGATGTATTCGCGCGGGGGAATCGCCGCGACGTCGATGACCTTGGGCGGCTGGACCATCAACAGGAAGAACTTCTCCTTCTGATCTTCGAAGGTCAGCAAGCCGGTTCCGATGGCGGGTCCTGTCAATCGATAGTCCAGGACGAAATCGCGGTTGCCGGCGTCTGCTTCGGTCCGGGCCAGCGCCACGCGCGCCAGGGAATCGCGCTCGCGGGTGACGGTGACCGCGTGCGAAGGCGAGACCACTTCCGAGAGCGGCATCCCGGCCGAGATGGCCACGTCGATGGCGAAGGACGCTGGGTTCTTTCGATCCGACCGTAGGATGGGCATGGCCGTGAAGCCGTTGTTGGGGCTCGGGTGCGCGGTGTTTCCCCCGACGTAGCGCGGGCCCACCACCGTGGGGTACACGAACTGGTAAACGCCGGCGCTCGGCAGCAGCAGCTCCGTGTACGCCAGCTCGACCTCGACGCGATCGTTCGGCAGCACGTTGGCCAGCGACATCGTGAACACGTTGGGACGTTCCTGGTCCAGCTTGGAGGCGGTCTTGCCTTCGCGTTTGGCGGCCTCGAATTCCTTGTTGGCCTGCTCGCGCTCCTTGATGCGGGCCACGACCGTCTTGTCCCCGACCCGCATGGTCATGCCGTGGACCGCGGCCCGCGTCGACGCGGGGAAAACGTAGCGGACGTTCAAGGTGGAGGTGCCGGTGTTCTCGTAGGTTTGCTTGACGGTGACGTTGGCGATCACGCCGCTGACCACCGCGGCCACCTTGGTGCTCTTCAGCGGAAACGCCTCGTCGGACGAGGCACCCTCCACGAAGAAGTACGGCGACGCCGTCTGGTCCGTGTCACGGGAGGCAGCCGCCGCCCCCGACCACCCCAACCACAGCAACAACGGTAACCCCGCGATGACAATGCGTTTCATGACCGACCCTTTCGCTGATTGTTTGTGTCGTGAATGACGTCCACAAACCCGAGGGTGCCGGTGCCGGATGAACCGGGTACGAAGGCTCTATGTGAAGTTCATGAAAAGTCGGTGAGGGCCGCTCTCGCTAGCTCTCCGGAGGGTCCTTGGTCGCGGGGCTGCGGTCCGCGGCGCTGTCCTCGTTGCGCAGCGCCTCGAGATCCACGGCCTTGCCTTCCATCAAGCGGTAGGCGCGCTGGCGGGTGATGCCCAACGTGGCCGCGGCCCGTGCCACGTTGCCCCCGGCCGCGCGGAGCGCCGCGACCAGCGCGGGCAAGTCCACCGGTTCAGCAGGGGCATGGCCACCCGCGGGGGAGGCCGCTGCGAGGGGACCTTTGGCCGGCAATGGAAGCGCGCTCATGCGCTCCGGCAGATCCGCGGCTCGCAGCGTCCGGGTCGGTTCATGCAGCACGATCAGGCGGCGCACCAACAGCACCAGCTCGCGGACATTGAAGGGCCAATCGTGCAGGCATAGCCGTTCGATCAGATCGTGCTCGACGGCGGGAGCCTGCCCTTGCCCCAGCTCCTTCAGCAAATGCGAGAACAACCCGGGCACGTCTTCCCGTCGCTGGCGCAGCGGTGGCAGGCGTACGGTCACCCCATCCAGCCGTGCCAGGAGATCGGGACGAAAACGCCCTTGCCGCGCCTCTTCGACCAATGACGGCTGGCCCGCGACAACCACCCGCACGTCGACGGGAACCGGGCGCGGCTCGCCCAGGCCCTGGACTTCCTTCTGCTCCAGCACGCGCAGCAGCTTGGCCTGCAACGGCAGCGGCAGCTCGGAGATCTCGTCGAGCAGCAACGTGCCTCCGTCGGCGCTGCGAAACAGGCCCACGCTCGGCCGCTCGGCGCCGGTGAAGGCGCCGCGCCGGTAGCCGAACAGCTCGCCCTCGGCCAGCGACGCGGGCAAGGCCGCGCAGTTGACGGCCACCAGCGGCCCGGCGCGCCGGCTCCAGGCATGGATGGCGCGCGTGACGACTTCTTTGCCCGTGCCGGTTTCACCTTCCAGGATCACCGGCAGATCGCTGGCGGCCGCGCGCCGCAGCGGGGCCAGCGCCGCCTGCAGCGCCGCGCCGCCGAACAGCCCGGGGGCGATCTCCCGGAACGCGCCAGGCGCGTCGGTGACCACCGCCACCCAGCCGCCCACGCGCACCACGTCGCCCGCACTCAGCGGCGCAGACGGCACCTGCCGCCCGTTGACGCGGATGCCGTTGCGGCTGCCCAGATCGACGATCTCGACGGGGCGGCCCGGGCCGCCGTTGCGCAAGGCCGCGTGCCGCCGCGAGACATCGGTGCTGACCAGTCGAACGTCGCAGGTGTCGTCGCGCCCGATCACCCTCTCGCTCTGATCTTCGCCCGGCAACACCACGGCGGGTTCTTCGGGCCTCGGGAACATCCAGGTCAGCGCCAGGTCGCGCGGCGGCCCCGCTTGGCTTCGCGGATCCGGGGCTTCAGCTTCCGTCGTACGACCGGCGTCGGATCCCATGGGGTTGGTCGAGGATCATCGTACCAGGCCAGCCGTCGAGGTTGCAGTAGATGGTGGAGCCTGCCTGGAAGCGCACCCGCGGGTGCCGATAGCCCCTATCGGTAAACTTTCCTGCCACGCGCTATTGCCGCCTCCACAGATAGACGCTTTCGTGGCGGGCATCGAAATCTGTCCTCGGGCCGAAGGTATGCGCGCGGGGCTCGGCGCGCTGGGTGTCCTGGAAGTAGACATTGAGATCCCTGAAAATCGCATAGTGCGTGGCCATCTCGTCCGGATTCGAGAAGCCTCGCTCGCGCAATTGATCCGAAAGTGACTTCTGCGCACCAAACATGACGATCCACCGAGGGGCACTCCGGTCAATCCAAAGGCAGGAGTCTGCCGCCGCAAGCGACTCGACTGGAAGCGGAGTCTTCGCGTCGAGCAACGCGCACAAATGCACCTTGTCCCCGGCATAGAACATCAGCGGCAGACTTTGAAAAGCCGGCAGCGTCATCACACTATCGTCCTTGTTCGCGACGTTACGAATGGCGTGGGCCGCGGCCTCGCTGGCCGTGGGAAAGGGCGAATGGATCTCCAAGAGGTAGCGAGGCAACAAGAGACTGTAGTTGGCCAGCGCACTGGGAACAGCCAGGACATTGGAACCAATCAGCACGAATAAGAGTGTCAAGCTGAGAAAGCGGGAGCGCTCCTGATGCAGCTGGGCCAGCCACACACCCATGCAGCCACAGGCAAACGGTACGCTCAAGATAAGGTAGCGATCGGAGGCGGCGCCCCGCGGCCCAATGACGCCCAAGAAGACGACGTAGAGTACCGCGAGCGCCAGCCAACGAAAGAGAAAGGGTCTGGCTGGGCTGTCGCCCCCCGTCGCCTTTTTGCGAAAGGCCAACCACAATCCCAAGAGACCCACCGCGGGCAAGATGTTGGCGCCGTTGATGGAGAAAAGGTAATCGAGCACGTCCAGAAGCTTTTCGCTGATCACCACCCACCATGGACTCGGGTCGACCTGCAGATCGGGCCGTTCCCACGGCCTGTGCCGGATGGAATAGGGCACGCACACGGCTGACGCGACGACGACGGGCAGCAGCCAATAGACCTGCCTCCACGCGACTGCGGCCATGGCGTGCGGTTTTCCGCGAGCGATCCGTGGCACCGCGTGCACGACCGCGAGAGCGACCAAGAACGCGCCGGCCAGGAGAAAATGGCTGAAGAACAAGCCGGCCACTCCCAACCCCAAGAGCGTCAGGCCGAGGAGGGGGGGTCTCCACCCTCCGGGCACGTGCGTTTCGGGGTCCACTTCAAGACGTTGCTGGCACGCGCGGTACAGGTCGTACGTCAAGAGCCCGAAGAACAGAACCAGACTGTAGTAGCGACACTGTCGCCCATTGAGCAGGAAATTGGTCGACAGTCCGAAGGCCGCCAACGAATACAGCCACACCAGCGGCTGTCCCTCAAAATCCCTCCGCACGATCCGCAGAAACAGGAGCAATGAGAAAGCGGCCAGGAGCGCGAATGGAACTCGCCCCGCCAGCTCGCTCACGCCCAGAAATCGGAACGCGCCCGCGGCCACGTAGAACATCAAGGGCGGCTGTCGGTCCAGCAAGTCCGCGTCCAAGGTCGTGCCATTGCGATAGGCAAGCAGATTGCGCCCATCGAAGCCCGTCAGGGTATGGGTGCGAAGGTAGTTGCGCGCGACGATCGCGACTTCCGCCTCATCATCCCAGAAAGCAGTCCGGCCAAGGCCCATGAAAAGCAAGTAGGCGCTGAGGACCAGAAGCCCGATGACGACGACCTGGCCCCGGGGACGGAGGCGGCCATTCAAAGAAGGGTGTGTCAGTGGCCCAGGCACTTGGCTGGAGCCGTGCATAAGAGGTCAGCCAGGATAAGGGCGAAAGTCACCGAGCGTCAAACGCCGATAACCCGATGCCCGCGCCAGGCTCAGCGATCGCGGCAGTAGCGGACCAGCGCGCCGTCATCCGACCCGCCCACGATATCGCCGTCCGGTGTGAACACGGCCGCAATCGTGGACAACGCGGGGGCGATCGACCGCGTGTCATTCGATGGCAGGTGCAGCAACGTGGAGCCCGCGACGATCCAGCTGCCGTCCGGGGAGAAGGACGGACGCGGCGCTGTCAGCGCGGGGAGGGCGCGGGCGACGGTTCCCGTGGCCGTGTCGTAGAGTGTCGCCCGGCACCGCAGCGCCGCTTCCGCGTCACAATGTGACACCAGCACGAGCGTTTCATCCGGGCTGAAGCGGACGTCGCTCGAAGAGTCGCCGGACAACCCGGAGGGGGGACTGGGCGAGGTCCCGGTGAAGTGTGACCAAACCGGATTCCAGGCCGTGCCCGTGGGGTCGAAGCGATAAAGAGCGGGCGCGGAGGTGGCCAACGTTCGCTCGTCGCGGGAGAACGCCGCGCTCCCGAAACACGCGGTAGGCAGGGTAGCGACAGGTGACCAGGCGGCGCGCGTCGTATCTGCCAGCGAGAACACGTCCATCGTACCCGCGTAGCTCGCTCCGGCTGCCCAGGTGCCCTTCGGGGATACAGTCAGCCGGCTTCCCAGGCAGCGGAAGTCGTTGGGCGCCGGGGACGGCCAGATCAGCCGACCATCCGTCGCCGAAAATACCGCACGGTTGTCTCCTGCCGCGGTCGCCCACTTGCCGTCGGTGCTGATTTCCCCGATGAAGGTAATATCGCCCGCGAAGATGGCCCACGCCGTGGACGAGTCCTCGAACCGCGGCGCCAGGCGAATCCCGAACGCGGCGCCCCCGATGGTGGCGATCAACACCGAGTCTGCGGAGATGGCCAGCGTCTCGAGCGTCTCGCGTTCGCCCCGACGCACGTGGGGCCCCAGCATGGCCATGAATCCGGGCGCCGAGACATCGAACAGCGAGGCGCGGCCGTACGCGCGGGTGATGGCGCGGCCACCGTCTGGCGACAGCGCCAGCGGGTCAGTTCGGTAAAGCGGGCTCAGTCGTGTCAGCGTGGCGGCGCGCGTGCCGTCGGCCGTACGGAAGACACCGTTCGCCACCAGCACGCGATCGCCCGCGGCCGTGAAGGCCGGCCGAACCGGGTTCGGTTCTGCAGCGGTCTGTTCGATGGCGAGCAAGGCCTGTCCGTCGACGTTCCAGAGCGCAGCTGGGTACCACGATGCGACGCGGTCTCCCGCCGGCGAGAGCAACGCGTTTCCCGGATATTCCAGCTTCGTCTCCAGCTTCACCCGCGCCGTCTCCTGCCCGCTGAAATCGCGGGTGACGACGTCCACCAAGTGGTCCTCCCCCCGGGGTTCCAGGGTCACGAGTTGCCGCCCCCGGATGGCGGCCTGGCTGGCATCCTCGGGGAGGCTGGCGACAAGTCCGCCGTCGTCGACCCGCCAGATGCAGGTATAGGCGCCCTGATCGTGCGCCAGAAAGTAATCGCCCGTGTTCGAGAAGGTGTACTTCTTTCCACACAGCGTCGCCTGGGGGAGACCGAACGTGAAGCGAGCCGTCGTCGCTCCCACAGGACGGACAATGAGGGCGGCGGGTGTCTCGGTGACGCCCACCGCGGTGCCGTCGGGAGCCATGATCAGGGACGCCACGGGGCCCCCATCGGTTTCAGGACGTGGGGTTCCCTTTTCGTCGTAGCGGCGTAGGGTTCCATCCTGGCCGCGCACGACCAGCGTGCCATCGGCGGCGAACACGGCCTCCGCATCGCTGCCAGCGGGCAACAGCCGCCCGCACGGAAGCCAGGTCCAGCGCCGCGATATCTCCGGATCAACGGGAACCGGGTTACCTCCCTCCTGAGCCGCGTCTGATTGGTCTGAGGCCGCATCAGATGGGTCTGGCGCCGCGTCGACCTCCGTGCTCGGGGGCGCAACCTCGGTCGCCGCGGCGTCGACCCCCGGCTGCGGGGTCCCCTTCTCCAGCCGGCGTCCGCCGCAACCCGTCGCTACAACCAGCACCGTTGCCAACGACAGGTGTGCGGCGCGCATGACCAATATTGTCGCGAGCACAGGAGATTGTGACAGTACGGCAAGACGCCGGCACGGGACGCGTTCAACGGTCAACCAGGGTCGCACTCGGTCAGCGGTCGCGGCAGTAGCGGACCAGCACGCCGTCGTCTGCCCCGCCCACGATGTCGCCGTCCGGTGTGAACGTGGCCACATTGATGAACAAGGTGGGGTCGATCGATCGCGTGTCATTCGACGGGAGGTGAAGCAGCGTGGAGCCCGCGACGATCCAGCTGCCGTCCGGCGAAAAGGATGGCATCGGCGCCGTGAGTTCGGGCAGGGGGCGCGCGACATTTCCAGTGGCCGTGTCGTAGAGCGCCACTCGGCACCCCCGAGACGTCGGCAGCACTTCACAATGCGACACCAGCATGAGCGTTTCATCCGGGCTGTAACGGACGTCGTCCCGAAAGTCGCCGGAGTTTGGATAGGGGGAACCGGGCAAGGTATCTGCGAAGTGCGACCAGACCGGCTTCCAGGTCGTGCCCGTCGGGTCGAGGCGGTAAAGTTCGGGCACCGAGGTGGCCAACATGCGCTCGTCGCGGGAGAACGCTGCGGCCCCCCAACACGTGGTCGGGAAGGTAGCGACAGGCGCCCAGGCAGCGCGCGTCGTGTCGGTCAGCGAGAACACGTCCATCGTGCCACTGTAACTCGCTCCGGCTGCCCACTTGCCATGCGGGGAAACGGCCAGCCGGCTTCCAATGCAAGGCGTGCCCGAGGGCGGCGGGGACGGCCAGACGACCCGACCATCGGTCGCCGAGTGGATCGCACGGTTGTCCCCCGCCGCGGTGGCCCACTTGCCGTCGGCGCTGATGTCCCCGTCCAAGGTCGTGTCGCCCACGGCGATGACCCAGGCTGTGGATGAATCCTCGAACCGTGGAGCCAACCGAATCCCGAAGGCGTCACCCGAGATGGCGGCCACCAGCACGGAATCCGCGGAGATGGCCAGGGTCTTGACTCGCTCCCTGGGCCAACCCAGCGGCGGCCCGAGCACGGCCGCGAATCCGGGCGCCGAGACATCGAAGAGCGAGGCGCGGCCATGCGAGATGGCGATGGCGCGAGCGCCGTCCGGGGAGAGCGCCAGCGGCAGGGCATGGTCCAGGGAACTGAGTGGCGTCAGCGTGGCGGTACGCGTGCCGTCGGCCGTGCGGAAGACACCGTTCGCAAGGAGCACTCGATCACCCGCGGCCGTGAATGCGGGCTGAAACACGCGTGAATCTCCGTCGGTCTCCTCGATGAAAAGCAAGGCCTGTCCGTCGACGTTCCAAAGCGCAGGTGGGTAGCTGGATGCGACGCGGTCCCCCGCCGGGGAAAGCACCGCATTACCCTGATGCCGCTCCAGCTTCACCCGCGCTGTTTCCTGTCCGCTGAAATCGCGGGTAACGACGTCGACCGACACCGCGTCCCGTCGGGGTTGCAGGGTCACGAACTGCCGCCCACGGATGGCGGCATCGGGGGCGTCCTCAGGGAAGCTCGCGATCAGGGCGCCGTCGTCGACGCGCCAAATGCAGGACGCGCCACGGCCGTGCGCCAGAAAGTACTCGCCCGTATTCGAAAAGGCGTGCTGCTTTCCGCAGAGCGTGGACGGCGGAAGACTGAAGGTGAAGCGAGCCATCGCTGCTCCTGGGGATCGGAGGACGAGGGAGGCGGGCGTCTCCGCGAGCACCACCGCTGTGCCGTCGGGAGCCGTGATCAGGGAAGCCACGGGCCCATCCGTTTCAGGACGTCGCACCCCTTTCTCGTCATAACTGCGTGTCATCCCATCCGCGCCCCGCACCACCAGCGTGCCATCGGCGCCGTACACGGCCTCCGAATCGATGACAGCCGGCAAGATTTGCCCGCACGCATGCCAGGTCCAGCGCCGCGAGACCTCCGGGTCGATGGGGATCGGGGTGGCTACCTCCGGAGCCGCGTCCGATGGGTCGGGCGCCGCGTCTGTTTGGTCTGGTGCCGCGTCGACTTCCATGCTCGGAGGACCAGCCTCGGGCACCGCTGCGTCCCCCACCGGCGGGGGCCCCTGCTCCAGCCGGCGTCCCCCGCAACCCGTCGCTACTGCCAGCACCGTTGCCAACCATAGACGCGGGGTGCGCATGATCGGTATTGTTCTGAGCCGGCCCGATTGTGACAGTACCGTACGAATGTCACTCGTTCATCGAGCACGGTGACACGCAGCGGGTCTTCGCTCGTGGCAGGATGCAGCCCATGAACGCCGGTTTTCCATCGTGAGCGCGACCCGCGCGATCCTCCTGACCAACGACGACAACCGGTTCGTCGCGCGTGTTCAGTCGATCGACTTGCCCGCGCTCACCGATGGGGACGTGGCGGTGCGGGTGGAGTATTCGTGCCTGAACTACAAAGACGGGCTGGCCATCACCAATCGCTCCCCGGTGGTTCGCAAGTGGCCGATGGTGCCGGGGATCGACTGCGCGGGCGTGGTGACCGACAGTCGCGATCCTCGGTTTCGCGCGGGCGATGCCGTGATCTTGAACGGCTGGCGCGCCGGCGAGGTTCACTGGGGCGGCCTTTCCGAACGGGCCAACCTGCGCGGCGACTGGCTGATTCACCGACCGGCGGGCCTGGACGCGCGCCGATCGATGGCGATCGGCACCGCGGGGTACACCGCCATGTTGTGCATCCTGGCGCTCGAGAAGCATGGCCTGGCTCCTGAACAAGGTGAGGTCCTGGTCACCGGCGCTTCGGGAGGTGTCGGCAGCCTGTCGGTGGCGCTGCTGGCCAGGCTCGGGTACCAGGTGGCCGCGTCCACCGGCCGCCTCTCCGAGCGCGACTACCTGCAGAGGCTGGGAGCCGCGCAGATCATCGATCGCAACACGCTGAACGGTCCTGGTAAGCCGCTGCAGAAGGAACGCTTTCAGGCGGTCGTCGACACGGTCGGCAGCCACACGCTGGCCAACGCCTGCGCGCAGGTGAAGTACGGCGGCGCGGTGGCCGCGTGTGGTCTGGCGCAAGGAATGGATTTTCCGGCTACGGTCGCGCCCTTCATCTTGCGCGGGGTGACCCTGTACGGCATCGAATCGTCGCTGGTCCCGACGCCCGTGCGGAAGGCCGCCTGGCAACGCCTGGAGCGCGATCTGGATCTCGCCAAGCTGGACTCGATGACCGGGGAGGTCTCGCTGGCCGAGGCGCTGACCGCCGCGGCCGACGTGGTCGCCGGCAAGGTGCGCGGGCGCCTGGTCGTCGACGTGAACCGCTAGACCAAGATGGAGGCGCAGCTTCCCGCCAGCTGGACGAACGTCGTGGGCGCCGAGCTGCGCAAGCCCTATTTCAAGCAGCTACAGGCGTTCGTGGCCAAGCAACGCGCGCAGTTCCCGGACGACATCCTTCCCCCCGCCGACGAAGTCTTCGCGGCTTTCGCGGCCACGCCCTACGCGAAGGTGCGGGTGGTGTTGCTGGGCCAGGATCCCTATCCAGGCAAGGGTCTGGCGCACGGCTTGTGTTTCTCCGTCCGGCGCGGCACGAAGATCCCCGGCTCGCTGCGGAACATGTTCAAGATGCTGCACGACCAGCACGCGTGCAGGATTCCCAACAACGGGTTTCTGCTCCCGTGGGCGCGCCAGGGCGTGCTGATGTTGAACACCGTGCTGACCGTGCGCGCCGGGGCGGCGGGCTCCCACGCCGGGAAGGGGTGGGAGACGTTCACCGACGCGGTGATCCAGGCGCTGGTGGCCCGCACGCGCCCGGTGGTGTTCGTGATGCTGGGCCGGGCTGCGCAGAAAAAGAGGGCACTCATCACCCAACCCCGCCACGCGATCGTCGAGGCCGCGCACCCCTCGCCGCTTTCGGCGCGCGCCTTTTTCAAGGGCCGTCCGTTCGCGGACATCAACGCAGCGCTGGCGTTCCAGGGGCAGCCCCCCATCGATTGGCAGATTCCGGATATTGCGGACTGACGCGCGGTTGTGCCCGATCGGCCGGTGGACGATTTCGGGAGGCGATCCGAACCCGCATTTGCGGTAGCGTTGAACGATGCGGAAATCTCTGCGACATGGGGTGATTCCCGTCTTGCCGTTGTTGATGGGGATGGCCCTGTCGGCGTGCGGAGGCGGAACCGCGCAGACCCTGGTCCGCATCATGATCGACGCGACCAAACTGTCGGCGGAAGATCGCGCTCGGGTGACCTCCATCGCGCTGACATTCCAGGATGGCACCAGCGACGCCGCGATGGTTCCGGCCGTGAACAAGGTGGCCGGCTTGCCGACCGGAATGTTCGAGACCGTGATCCAACCCCGGATCACGCAGGGGGTTCTGACGATCAACGCCGCCCTGAACGACGATGTGGCCGGCGTTGTCATCGCCACCCAGACCGCCAAGGTCACCGTCCGGAAGGGCAACCAGGTCATCGCCATGCTGAAGGTGGGCGGCCCGGACGACGATGGCGGCGTGCTGCCTCCCCTCGGTGACGCTGCGATTGATCTGGACCCCGACGCCGGGGCGGTCGACGCCGCCCAGGACGCGACCAGCCTGGACGCCCCGACGCTGGACCTCGAGTCGATTGACGTCGGCGGCGATTGCAATGCCGTGGCCTGCAGCGGTGCAGCGGCGGACGGCTGCTGTCCCGCGACCTGCACCGCCACCACGGATAGGGACTGCGCCGGTTGCGGCAACGGCAAGCTGGATCCCGGCGAGACCTGCGACCCGCGCGACATGTGCCCGGCCGCTTGCCCCCAGATGGCCTGCCAGCTGTTCACGCTGGCCCAGCCGGGCACCTGCCAGGCGGCCTGCATGCCGGCCAGCCTGCAAACGACCTGCACCAACGCTGACGGCTGCTGCCCACCTGGGTGCACCACCGCCAACGACAGCGATTGCTCGGCTTCATGCGGCAACGGCACCGTCGAGGGCCAGGAAGTCTGCGATGGGGCCTGTCCCTCCAAATGCGATCCGATGGGGTGCCAGCTGCGCGTGCTGCAAGGGAGCGCATCGACCTGCAGCGCCGTGTGCGCGAATGGGGCCATGCAGACGGCCTGCGCGTCGGGCGACGGCTGCTGTCCGCCGGGTTGCGACCTGGCGTCCGACGCGGACTGCGGGCTGAAGTGTGGCAACGGCGCCATCGAGGCCGGCGAGCTGTGCGACGGCAACTGCCCCACCGAGTGCAAGCCGATCGGCTGTCAGCTCCGCGTGCTGGAGGGCAGCGCGTCCACCTGTGACGCCAACTGCGTCAACGGCGCCATGCAGGGAGGCTGCGTGAACAATGACAATTGTTGCCCCTCCGGCTGCACCTCGCTGAAGGACAACGATTGCAAGCCCGCCTGCGGCAACGGCGTGGTCGAGATGGGCGAGGTCTGCGATCCGCCCAGCGCTTGCACGGCCGTCGTCAATGCTTGCGTGTCCGACGTGAACAACATCGCCACCCTGATGGGCTCGGCCGCCACTTGCACGGCGGTGTGCAAGCGCGTGGGGCGGACCTGCGGCCCGGTCGACACGTTCTGCCCGACGGCGGTCTCATGCGGCCCGACCACCGACACCGACTGTCCCGGTTGCGGCAACGGCAAGCTCGAGATCGGCGAGGCCTGCGACCCGCCCAGCATGTGCATGACCCAGATGACCGGTTGCGTGTCCGACGCGAACACGGTTGCGACGCCGTCGGGAAGCGTGGCGGCCTGCACGTTCCGCTGTGCGAAGGCCGCGCGCCCCTGCGGTCTGGCCGACGGCTTCTGCCCGACCGGCTGCGGCCCGACCATGGACGTCGACTGCCCGGGCTGCGGCAACGGCCGGCTGGAGACCGGCGAGACCTGCGATAAGGCACCCGCCGCCGCCGTCTGCGCGTCGATAACCTGCGACGACGGCAACGCCTGCACCACCGACACGCGCAACGGCAGCGACGCCGCGTGCAACGTCACGTGCGGGCACGCGAACATCATGTTGTGCGTCAGCGGCGACCGATGCTGTCCGATGGGCTGCAACGCCAACAACGACACCGACTGCGGGGCGACGTGCGGCAACGGTGTCCTGGAAGGCGCCGAGACCTGCGAGACGATGGCACCCGCCACGCCCCAGTGCGCCGGCATCACTTGCGACGACGGCAAGGCGTGCACCACGAACGTGCGCAACGGCGCCAACGGGTCGTGCAACGTGACCTGCAGCTACCCCGACATCACGCTGTGTGTCAGCGGCGACAAGTGCTGCCCGGGTGGCGGCTTCGGCATGTGCAAGATGGGGAATGACAGCGACTGCCCGCAGGTCTGCGGCAACGGCGTGCGAGAGGGCACCGAGACCTGCGACAACGGGAACGCCTCGCCGACCTGCGCATCGAAGACGTGCGATGACCAAAATGCCTGCACGATCGACGTGCGCGCGGGCGCGGACACCAGCTGCAATGTCACCTGCACCAACACGCCGATCACCGCGTGCAATCCCACGTCAGACGGTTGCTGCCCGTCGAAATGCAATGCGACCAACGACCCCGACTGCCAAGCCGTCTGCGGGAACAGCGTGCTGGAGCAGGGCGAGGCTTGCGAAATCTCGGCCAACGTCACCAACTGCCCCAACGGCTGCGCCTGCCCGACCGCCAGCACCTGCGTGCAGCAGGCCTGCGTGATACCGAATCTCGAGAATGCGGGCACCTGCCAGGCCGCCTGCGTCGATCGAGGACTGCGACAGACCATGTGCTTGGACAAAGACGGATGCTGCCCGGCCGGGTGCAGCGATATCAACGATAGCGATTGCCCCACGCCCAATGACAAGTGCGCCGGCGCGATCGACATCTCCAAGGGCGGCGACTTCCCGTTCAGCCTGATGACAGCCAAGCAGGACAGCACCGAGCAGTGCTCGCCGGCCGCCGCCGACGTCTACTTCACCTTCACGCTGGCCTCCGCCTCGGCGGTGTACCTGGATGTCTATGATGCCGATGCGTCCGGAAACCCCGTCACGGTTCCGGTGGCGCTGGAGCTGTGGACCGGCGGTTGCGCGGTCCTTGGCACCTCGAAGCCCTCCCAGTGCAATGCAGCGGAGGGCGGAGAGACCTGCCATGGCGGCAAGGTCAGCTGGCCGCGTATCTTCACCACCCAGACCGACAACACCACCTACACGGTGGTCGCGCGCTCGACGGGCAAGCTGGGACGGTTCGTCCTGCGATTCCAGCGCATGCCGATGGGGTGCCTCGCGGGCGGCGCCCTGGCCAACGGCACAATCAGAGGTAGCAACTGCCAAAGCGGTGATCTCGTGACGCCGACCTGCCGCACGGCGGTGGCCGGCACGGACACCACGTACTACGTCGAGAAGTGTCCCGGCATGGCAATGACCGCCACCACCTGTGTGCAAGACACGCTGAAGAACGTCGACACGGCCCTGCAGATCCACACCGGCAGCATGGACCTGGTGAACCGTCGCTGCGTTCCGGCGGGCGGCAAGACAGCCTGCGACGACGACTTCCCCGCGGGGATGACCTGTGAGTTCGGCCAGTCGGCGTCGATTATTTCCAATCTCGCCAAGGCTGACCACGGGCTGTACGCGGTCACCGTCGATACGCCGGTCATCGCCGGGGCGTGTGCAACCTACGGGTTGTCGATGTCCGTGAAATAGCGCCGGTCCCGGGCGCGGGCGGCGTGGGTGTAAAATGTTCAGCCATGATCACGCCATCCTGGTGTCGATGGGTATGCGCGTTGGCGGTAGCCGCCTGGTTTTCCGGATGCAGCGGCGCCAGCTCGATCGAAAGCGACGCGGGCGTCCTGACCAAAGGTCACGGCGGGACCCCGGGCGCGACGGGAGCGGGCGGGGTGGTGGGCATGGGTGGTACGGCGGGCGCCTCCGGTCCAGGCGGCGCGGGCGGGGCGCAGGGGCCCTTGCCCGACGGCGGCGCGATGGACGCCTCGCCGGCTGACGGTGCCTCTGATGGCGGCGAGGGTAGCGGCGAGGATGGCGGAGATGCGCGCCACGATGTCGAGCCACCCCGAGACACCGCCGCCGAGACGAAGGCCGATGCCACGATGGACGGCAATCCGGTCGATGCGCCGACAGTCGACGCGACGATGGTCGACGCGCCCATCGTCGATGTGGTCCCACCCGATGCCCTGGACGATGCGGACACGACCAACTGTCCCGCGCGGACCAGCGCGTGGTTCGGCCCTCACGCCGCGCGCAGCAGCGGATACGCGGGCACGCTCAGCGACTACGGCGATCTCTACGACGTCGTCTGCACGTCCTTGCAGGCGTGCAAGGACAGCTGCGTGGCCGCCGGTGGAACGCCCGATTCGTGCATGGCCGGCTCTCAATGCGCCAGCGGGGCGGGCGATGTCGGAAAGCACTGTTTGCCGCCGACGTACTGGCGATACGGGGACCGGGCGCTTGACGAAAGCGCCGACTGGACCGAGGCCGCGGAACAGACCTTGGTCGTGATCGACTACAACGATCCGCTGGTGGTCCGTGACTTCCGTGTCAACGTGCCGGCGGGCGCGACGATTCTAGGAATCCAGTTCGAGGTCCACCGCAGCGCCGACGAGGACAGCGCCATCGACGACTCGATCCGCATCCTGCGCGACGGTCAACCGGTCGGAATCGACCACAAGAAGAGCGACGCATGGCCGGCGGACCTGACCTACGTGACCTACGGCGGCCCCAACGACACCTGGGGCGTGACCTGGTCTCCCGATGATATCGAGTCCGCTGGTTTCGGTATCGCCATCGCAGCCCAGTACACGCAGACCGCCGGCAACGCCCGCGCCTACGTCGACTACGTCCGGGTTCGCGTGCACTTCACGCCCCGAACGTGCAACTGACCCCAGCGCGGGTGTTCCCTGGCGCTGAAATCGGGTCGACGATTCGGGCCCAGGGCCGGTTCCTGGGGCACGACGCCCTCTGGCATGACAATCACGACCGGGCCTCGACAATCCTCCGGTAGGGCAACTTCGCGGGGCTCGCCGACCCGGCGCGCCGGGAATATTGCCTGGTTCCTTCGTTCCTCTTGAAACCCCCGCCCTCTCAGCTAGGGTGGGCAGCGGTCTTGCACGGAGGGGGGCCGCCTTGCCGAGACCGTTCGAGTGGCCCGTTCGTTTTTTTTGCGTCGATTTTCACTAGCTTTTCGGCCGAGGGGGGAAACTGATGTTACGAGGCTGGGTCGTCGCGCTTGGGGTTTGCCTGTGGATTGGCGTGCTGGGCGCGTCGATGGCTGGCTGCAAAGGCGGCGGCGGTGGGGGGAGCGGCGGTAACGGGGCGATGGACGGATCGCCAGGTGACGGCAACAAGGATGGCTCGGGGAACGAGAAGCCGGACGCCTGCAACCCCGCGGCGGCCCACGGTAACAGCAGTTTGGGCCAGACGTGCTCGTGCGACACCGATTGCGGCAGCGGTTTCTGCGCGGACGGGGTCTGCTGCAACACTTCCTGCGGGGACACCTGTCATGCCTGCAATCTGCCCGGAAGCGAAGGATCCTGCGAACTGCTTCCCGCCGGCGTGAAGCCGCGGATGGCCAGCCAGTGTACCGCCGAGCCCGAGTCGTCGTGCGGTCGCGATGGCACCTGCGACGGCAAGGGAGGCTGTCGCACGCACGTGCGCGGCACAATGTGTTTTTCGGGGACCTGCGACGGCGACGGTATCGCGGGGGTGAAGATCTGCGACGGGAAGGGGAACTGCGGTCCGGGGCCTGCGGTCAGCTGCGCGCCGTATGCGTGCGCGGGCGACAAGTGTCCATCGTCCTGCACGACCGACGGTGATTGCAGCGCGGGCCACCAGTGTGTGGGCAAGAGCTGCGGCACGCTTCCCAACGGGCGCGCCTGCAAAGTCAACGACGATTGCTCGTCGAGCAACTGCGTGGATGGTGTGTGTTGTAACGTCCCCTGCGACGGCGAGTGCGTCTCGTGTAACCAGCCGGACGCCGTCGGGCAGTGTCGCCCGCTGGGGGAGGGGTTGCCGGACGACAAGTGCCCGGCGAAGAACAAATCCACCTGCGGTACCACGGGCTTGTGTGATGGCTTCGGCGCGTGCAGCCTGTTCCCGGCCGATTCCACCTGCATCCCGCCCAGCTGCAGCGGCAGCATGCTGAACACTGCCGGCACCTGCGACGGCCTGGGGACCTGCCAGCAGCCGGGGCAGATCGAGTGCGCGCCGTTCGCTTGCTCGAAAGACGCCTGCGTCAAGGATTGCACATCGGACACCGACTGCGTGGCACCCAACACGTGCATGAACCGCTCGTGCGGCAAGAAGCCCATGGGTTCGCCCTGCGCGGGCGGATCGCAGTGCCTGTCGAACCAGTGCGTCGACGGTGTGTGCTGCGACAGCGCCTGCACGGGGGCTTGCCAGAGCTGCGCGCTACAAAGCTCGCTGGGCCACTGCACGAACGTCGCCAAGGGCGCCTCGGATCCTCACGGCCAGTGCAAGGACCAGGGCGCTGCCTCGTGCGGCACCGACAGCAAGTGCGACGGAAACGGCGCATGCCGGAAGTACCCCGTCGACATGGTGTGCGGCCAGGAGACCTGCGTCGGTGGGGCGTATACGCCGCCGTCGACCTGCAACGCGAGCGGGCAGTGCATTCCGCCGGGGGGCCAGTCGTGCTTCCCGTACGCGTGCAACGGTTCGAAGTGCTTCACGTCCTGCACCCAGACCGCCGGGCAGTGCGGCGGCACCAACAGCTGCGTCAATGGATCGTGCGGGCTGAAGCCGGCCGGCGCCGCTTGCAGCGCCTCCAACGAGTGCCAGTTCGCCCAGGATGGCAAGCAGTATTGTTCGCAGGGCGTGTGCTGCAATGGTCCGTGCACGAACGCCTGCCAGGCCTGCAACCTGGCGGGATCCACGGGAACCTGCACCTCGGTCTCGCAGAATGTCGTCGATCCCCAGCACAAGTGCGCGACCACGCCGCAGGCGATGTGCGGCACCAACGGAAAGTGCCGGGCCGGGGGCTGCGACGTGTACCACACGACCGATCAGTGCGCGCCGGTGGGCTGCGCCAGCTCGAACACGCAATACGTGGCCGCGTTCTGCAGCGGGACCGGAGCCGCTTGTCCGGGGCGCGTCGTCGTTCCTTGCGGCGTCTACACCTGCGACAACGCCACCGGGACTTGTCGCAACCGGTGCGGCAGCAACGCCGACTGCGTCAGTCCGAACACCTGCATCAACAATTCGTGTGGCTTGAAGTCGAACGGCGCCGCCTGCACCGCGGGCACTGAATGTGGCAGCGGCATTTGCACGGAAGGCGTCTGCTGCAACAACGCCTGCTCAGGGGCGGCTGCCGGCCTCTGCCAGAGCTGCAAGGTCACTGGCTCGGTCGGGACCTGCAAGCCCGTCCCGCTGGGGGGATCGGATCCGCAGTTGCGCTGCGTGAAGGGGAGCACCACCTGCGGGCTCGATGGCATGTGCGATGGCACCGGGAAATGTCATTACCCGGACACGTCGGTCAACTGCAGTCTGCAGAGCTGCACCGGCAGCGTTCAGACCAACCCCGCCAATTGCGACGGGAAGGGGGCCTGCTCCGCGCCATCGACCAAGAATTGCGACCCGTTTGCCTGCAACGTGGCATCGGCGACCTGCCGCAACACCTGCACCAGCAACGCGGAATGCAATGCCCCGGTCACCTGCAACACCCAGACAAACAAATGTGGCGACAAGTTGCCGGCGGGCAGCACCTGTTCGCTGGACACCGACTGCGCGGCCGCGTCCCCCTTCTGCGCGAAGGAGCCCGGCGCTACGACCGGCAAGTGCTGCAATTCGGCGTGCACCGGCGGTTGCCAGAGCTGTTCGTTGACCGGCAGCTCGGGCACCTGCACCAGCCTGCCGGCCGGCAACCCGCCCCGCATCGCCACGATGTGTACCGCGGCACCGCCCTGTGGCAACACCGGAACTTGCAATGGCAGCGGAGCCTGCTCGCAGACGGCCGGCGGTACCCAGTGTCGGGCGCCCATGTGCGCAACCACCAAGTCGGAGCTCGCGGCCGCTAGCTGTCCGGGCGGCGGCGCGGCTTGCCCGGCGATGGTGACGACCCCCTGCGCGCCTGGCTATCTGTGCACGGGCACGGCATGCGCGACGTCGTGCACAGGCACAGGGGCCGGTTCCTGCGATACCGATGGCGGTTATGTGTGCTCGGCCGGCAAGTGCTTGAAGCCCAGCGGCGGCACGTGTACGGCCAACACCGAATGCGTCAGCGGCGCGTGCGTGTCCAGCAGCGCGGGCGGCGGCAAGATCTGCTGCGGCACCGCCTGTCCGGCCGATACGTCTGCGGGAATGTGCGGCAACACCGGAACCTGCAGCGCCACGACGTTCGCGTGCGTGCAGGCTCCCGTGACCAAGTCGTGCGCCGCGGCCATGTGCACCGGGACCGTGCTCACCAGTATCCGTAACTGCAATGGGTCCGGCCAGTGCGCGCCGGCGACCACCACCGACTGCGCGCCCTACAGCTGCTCGACGGGTGGCTGTAACAACCCCTGCAGCGCGACCAAGCCCTGCGCGGACGGCTACAACTGCTCGGGAGGCATGTGCGTGGCCTTGGCCAACGACGGTCAATCGTGTATGGGCAACGCGGACTGCCTCAACAATCACTGCGCCGGGGGCGTGTGCTGCGCGACCGCCTGTCCAGCGGGAAATGACTGCGTCAGCACCGCTTGCAAGGCCAACGGCTCCGGCTGCGCCCCCGTGGCAAAGGACGTGTCCTGCGGACGCGGGTCGTCGTGCAGCGTCGATCTTGCGTCAGGCACCAACGACGTCTGCGACGGCAAGGGGACGTGCGACAAGGTTGACTTCACCTGCGCGTTGCCTGATGAGATGTGCAGCGCGACGCCCGCGCCGGCCTCTTGCGTGGCGGTGGTGCCCCCCGTCCTCGGCCGCTGAGACGAGCCAAGTCCTGCCCGTTTTGATAGAACGCCTGAAGATGCCTTCCCACCCGGACCCTTTCACCCGTCGCGCCGCCTGGCGCCTGGTGGGCACGATCGGGCTCGGCGCGATGCTGTGGGCGGTCGGCTGCTTCAAGCCGGCGATCGTCGACGGCGGGTTCCGCTGCGGCCCCGCCGAGGCCTGTCCCGACGGCATGATCTGCGTGGCGGATCGCTGCTATGAGAAGGGCTCCAGCAAGATTCCCACCGACGCGGCCACCGACACCAATGACGGTGGGCCGGACACCGATGCGATGTGCGAGCGCAAGACCACGCCCTCGAGCGGTTGCACCATGCAAACCGACCTCGCGTGCGATCCGGTCTGCCAGACTGGATGCTGCCCGGACCAGAAGTGCACGGCGCTGAATGTCAGCCCCGGAAGGACGGCTACCACTCTGGGGTGTTCCCCCGCGACGCCGTCGCGCAAGCTCGAAGAGACCTGCGACGCCAGCAACGCGGGTACGCCTATGCGCTCTGACAACTGCGAGGCAGGTCTGGTCTGCGTCCGCGGCGATGTGGGTGCGATCTGCCTGAAACTTTGCCGCAACAGCGACGGTGATTGTAGCGACGGCACCCACTGCGAGCTTCGTAAACTGGACGCGGAGGGTATGGCGCTGGTGTCTGTATGCGGATTGTCCCCCATCCCCTGCTCGCCGTCCGGCTCCACCTCCGGGTGCCCAGGGCAGCGGATCTGCTACTTGCGCGATATCAACGCGACGGACGGCGATCGGACTATCTGCGACATCTCGGCGGGAGAGGGAGGGCAGATGGCGTCATGCCGATACGCGCGCGACTGTCTTCCCAGGTTCACCTGCGCGACCACGGGCAGCGGAGCCGGACGGTGCTGGCCAACGTGCGCGCTGGCTGACGGCGCCTGCCCGGGCATCCTTCACTGCAAGAACGTGGGCCAGACGTACGGATACTGCGACTGACTCGTTCCTGCGCTCGCGCCGGGGTAAAACCCACTAGACGGACGGTGCGGGCCATCGGCACAAAGCGGCCCGCTTCACCGAGCGACGCGGGACTCGAACCGAAGTACAAGTGAGGCGAGACGACATGAACGGGTTCAAGACGACGACAGCGAGATCGACGACGATGGCGTTCCTGATCGGGCTGACGCTGTTCAGCTTCCAGTGTCGGAAGACGCGGCACACGCGTAAGGCCCGGCCAGCGCCCGTGGCCGAGGCCGAGCCATTGCCGCCCCCGCCACCGCCGCCCCCTCCTCCGCCCCCGCCCGTCGCGGTCGCGCCCGAGCCCGAGCCGGTGCCGCAGGGGATGCCATCGTCGTTCCGGCGTAATGCCCCGGTTCACAAGACGCCCCGCCGTCGCGTCGTGGAAACCGGCTCGTGCGGTTCGGGTTCAGGCGAGCGGCTGTCGGTGCGCGGGGTGGATCTGGCCGATGTGCTGAACGTGCGCGCCAAGCCCGACTGGACCAGCGAGGTGCTGGGGACCTTGCCGCCGACCGCCACCGGGGTCATCGGCACCGGCGAACGCCAGAAGGCGGGCGGGTCCAGCTGGCGCAAGGTGCGATGCCGCGATCTGAGCGGCTGGGTCAACGAAAGGTTCCTGATCGGTTCGTAGCCGACGCCGCGGCGCTGGTTCTCGGACGGCCGTGGTAGACGCAGGGACCTCGCCATGACACCTTCGATGAATCGCCCCGGACCTGCCGCATGGGCCCGACCGCCGGCCTGGCTGGCGCTGGCGGCTCTCACCTCCGCCCCGGCCTGCCGGCGGGTGGCGGCACCCGAGCCCGCCGCTGCGGCCATCGAAAGCGCAGATACCTGGGCGGGCCTCCGCGTCCGGACGGTCGGCGAGCGACGGCATCCGCGCCAGGTCGTGATCTTGCTGCACGGGTGGGGGGCGCCGGGCGACGATCTGGTGCCGCTGGGCGAGGCGCTGATCGCACCCGGAAGACTGCTGGTCTTCCCCGAGGCTCCTCTGGTCAGCCAGGGCGGGGGACGCGCCTGGTGGCATCTGGATCTGGCGCGCCTTCAGACTGCACAAGCACGCGGGCGCGGCGACGAGTTTCGTCAGGACATTCCCGCCGGCTTGCCAGACGCGCGCACCAAGTTGCTGGCGCTGGTCAGCGAGGTCACGCAGCGCGCTCGCGTCGCACCCGAGGCCGTGGTGATCGGCGGTTTCTCGCAGGGCGCGATGCTGGCCACGGATGTTGCTCTGGCGGCTCCCGGGGCGGTGGGGGGCTTGGTGGTGCTCTCAGGCTCGTTCATCGCCGAGCCGGTGTGGGCGCCCCGACTGGCCGCGCTGCCGTCGCGATTTCCCGTCTTCATGAGCCACGGTCGCATGGATCCCGTGCTGCCCTTTGCCCTTGCAGAAGCGCTGCGCGACCGGTTCCAGGCCGCCCAGCACGCGATCACCTGGATCCCGTTTCAGGGTGGACACGAGATCCCCCGGGTCGTCCTGTCGGGGCTGGTGACGTTCTTGGGCGCGGGTTCTCCGCCGGCCGCCGCCGCTCACTGATCAGCGTTTCGCGTCGGCGCGCTCAGTCGCTGGGTGCGTGGGTCTATTCCAGGAAGGTGATGGTCCACTCGCGTGGCTCGCCTTCGACGGTGACCTCGATGGTGTCGCCCACGCGCTTGCCCATGACCGCTCGACCTACGGGCGAGACGGGAGTGACCACCGACAGGAAGCCGTCACCGCCCGGGCCGGTGAGTTCGATCCCCGCGCCCACCGGCGCGAGAAAGAAGGTGCGCCCCTGAGACGCGTTGGTCTCATCGTCTTGCATCTCGACCTCGACGATGGCGCCCAGGCCAACCGCGCCCTTGGGCGGCAATCGAGCGGGAGGTCGAAACGTCTCCAACGTGGCCAGCTCTGCCTGCGCGCGCTGGGCGCGCTCTTTCTGACCGCGTGCCAGGCCCGCGTATTCCTGTGACACGCGCGCGTTCTCGCGTTTCTCGGACGCGGTCGCGCCGTCGCGGGCTTCTTCCTCGGCGGCCTGACCGGCCTTGCGCGCGACCATCGCGGATTCCCTCAGACGCGTCGTCAATTGCTCGACCAGTTGCTGCTTGTCCATCGCGGATGAGCCTAGGCGCATCCGTGGGGTCTGACAAAAAACGCACGGGCCCGGGGGATCACGTGATCGCCCAGGCCCGTGTCCTTCAGTGCACGAAAGCGGACTACTTGGTCGCGGGAGCCGGCACGGCGGCGGGGGCCGGAGCCTTGATCTCCTTGGCGCCCTCGGTCTTGGCCTCGCCCTTGTCCTTCTTGGTCGACTTGGTCGACTTCTTCGCCTTCTTCTCGGTGGCGTCGCCCGCAGGCGCCGCGGTGTCGGCGGCGGGCGCCGAGGCCTCGGCCACGACCACCGGCTTGGACGCGTGGTGTTTCACGCCGGCGAACGCGGAGCCAGCCGAGAGGGCGAGAATCGAAAATCCGAAGATGGCATTGCGAATCATGGGGAGTCTCCTGTTGGGTTGGTTGCGGTTCTCGTTTTCGTCGAGGCCGATGCCCGAGGGAGATTGCACGGTCGGTGCCAGCCGCGCGTAGCTCGGAAAGCCGCAGGGCGCGCGGGGAACGCCCGAAACGGGGACGACGGTGGGGCGGTTTGGCTGTGGCGCCTCCGCCAATCCGCCGCGCGACCGGTCAAGGCGGGTCAGCTGGCGCTTTTGTCGGCGGCTGGCGCTTGGGTCGCGGCTTGCGCCTTGGCCGCGGCGCGCTTGCGCATCACACGGGCGCCGATGAACAGGCCCACCCCGACGATGGTCAGCTTGACCCCGATGGCCACCCCCACCAGGTACGGCCCAGGCTTGATGCCGAAGAGCGACAGCACTCCCGCAACGGCCGCCGTGATTCCCGCTGTCAGCATGTCGCGAGACTAGTGCAGCGTGCTCGAAATAGCACCAGGGTCGTGGAGGTGGTCTTTGGTATCGTCGCGCCCACGATGGACACAGGTCGCCCAATCGAAAGTGAATACCCCGCCTTCGCCGCTGGATACGTGGCTCTGGTGCCCGAGGCCGACGTGCTGGCGGCGCTGACGGCGCAGGTGGCCGAGTTTCAGGCGCTGGCGCGCGCGGTGCCGGCCGCGCGAGAGGAGTACGCCTACGCGCCCGGCAAGTGGACTGTCCGCGAGGTGCTGGGCCACGTGACCGACGCCGAGCGGGTCTTCGCCTACCGCGCCTTCTGTATCAGCCGGGGCGAGCTGGCCACGTTGCCGGCCTTCGACGAGAACGCCTACGCCGCCGCGTCGGTCGCGTCGACGGTTCCGCTGGCCGCGCTGGTCGAGGAGTTCGCGTTGGTCCGCGCTTCCAACCTGGTGTTCCTGCGCCGGCTGGATCGTGAAGCGTGGGAGCGCATCGGCGCCGTCGCCAGTGGGCCCTCGTCCGCGCGCGGGTTGGCCTTCATGATGGCCGGGCACGCGCGCCATCACGTGCGCGTGCTGGATCAGCGTTACGGCATCCGCGCCGCGTGACCCGTCACCCGTCGACGAACAGATCCGGGATGAAAGCGGTGGTTCCCGGCACGACCGCGTAGGGATCGAAATTGGTGACGCCCTCGGTGCGCAGGACGTCCTCGTCCAGAAAGAAATTTCCGGTGCAGGTCCGGCTGGGCCTGCAAAGAATGGCGTGGGCCGCGTCCGCAACGATCTCCGGTTTGCGCGCCGCCTGAAGCAGGCTGGCATCCCCCACCTGCGACAACGCCGAGGTGGCAATGATGGTGCGCGGCCACAGCGCATTGACCGCGATCCCGCTGGCGCGGAATTCTTCCGCCATTCCCAGCACGCACAGGCTCATGCCGAGCTTCGAGATGGTGTAGGCCACGTGGTTCTGAAACCAGGCCGGGCGCAAATCGACGGGCGGCGCCAGGTTCAAGATGTGGGCGTTGCTCGCCTTGGTCAGCCACGGCAGGCAGGTCTGCGCGCAGAGAAACGTGGCGCGCACGTTGACCGCCATCATCAGATCGAAGCGCTTCATGGTGGTGGCCGCCGTGGTCGTGAGGCTGATGGCGCTGGCGTTGTTGACCAGAATGTCGATGCCGCCAAAGTGCGCCGCCGCGCGTGCCACGGCGTCGCGCACCGCCGCCTCGTCCCGCACGTCGGCCGCCAACGCCAGGGCGCGTCCACCGGCGGCCTCGACCTCGGCCGCTGCGCTGTGAATGGTGCCCGGCAAGGTCGGATGGGGCTGGGTCGTCTTGCCCAGGATGGCCACCTGGGCACCGTCGCGGGCCGCGCGCAAGGCGATGGCCTTGCCGATGCCCCGAGACGCGCCGGTGATGAACAGAGTCTTTCCCGAGAGGCTCAACGTCGCATCACGATAACGCCGGCGCGGCGCCGACGCGAACGACCTCCCCGGTCAACAAGCTCTTCAGTCGCGGAGCAAGCCGCCCGGCAAGAGCGCGCTGGGTGTCCCGGTGACGATCAGCCACAGCTGGTGCGCCGCGCGGGTGACCCCGATGTGCAACAGGTGACGGGATTCGTCGTCGGTGCCGAAGCTGCTGGCGTTGGCGTCCAGGATCACGACGTAGTCGAATTCCAACCCTTTGACCTGGCGGATGTCAGTGACATCGATGCCGGGCCGGAAGGTGAACTCTTGCGCTGACACCCGCCGCAGGGCGGGGACCTCCGCGCGGCGCAGACCGTCGTAATAACGATCGGCTTGCTCGGCGTGGCGGGCCAGCAATGCCACGGTGGCGCGCGGTTCGCGCACCGACAGATCGCGCAAGGCCTCGGCCAGGAAAGCCACCGCCGCGCCCGTCGCCGAGAAGCGAAAGGCCTCGATGGGAGCGCCCGCGCGGTGGGCCTCGGGCGGGACCGCGTCGGCCAGCGGTCCCATGGCGTGGCGGGCCAGCGCCAGGATCTCGCGCGTCGAGCGGTAGGCGATGCGCAGCGGTTCGACCGCGACGTGCGCCAGCGCCAGGTGATTCAGAACCCCGCGCCAGTCGCCGAACCCGTTGTCCAGGAACAACCGCTGCGAGGTATCGCCCGCCAGGGTGATGGACGGAATGGACGCCGCACCGCCCCGGCCGATGGAGTGGGCGGTGCGTCCGATCAGGATCGACAGCTTCATCGGCGACAGGTCCTGTGCTTCGTCGACGAACAGATGGGCCAGCGGCTGCTCCACGCCGCGCAGCAGCTGGTGCGCGCGCAGCAGGATGGCCACGTCGTCCATGTCCAGGATCGGTTGATCGTCCTCGGTGCGCAGCCCATCGATGCCGGTCTCGCCGCGCACGTCCTCGTCGTCGAGGTCGTCGCGCTCGCTTTCGACGCGCCGGATGCCTTCCGGCAGCAGATCGATCTCCGCCCGCTGCGGGATCGGTTTTTCGGAGAGCCCGGCCGCGGCCCAGTGGCCGGGGGCCGCGTTGGGGTCGGCGATGTCGGTGGTGGCGCGGGCGCGGGCGCCCCGGGCCACACGCTTGCGGGCGCGCAGCTCGGCCTTGTTCTCGGGGGGGCGGTCGCGGGGATCCCGGCTGACCACCGCCGCCACCCGCACGGTCATGACCCGATGGGCTTCCAGGAGGTCGGCGTCGGTGACCGACATCTCGGCAGAATTGCGCAACAGCGTGTTCAATCGCTCGCGATCGGTCAGCAATTCGGCCCAGATCTCGACCGCGCCATGGGACGACTTCTTGCCTTTGTGCGCCGCCGCCCGTCGCTCCACCTCGTGCAGCAAGGCGGGGTGGCTCTTGACGCGGGTGATGGCCGGCGACGCGTCGTCGATGAAGGTGGGGCGCAACCAGGGCAACGCGCGCTTCAATTCTTTCTCGGCCCACTCACGGAACGTCAGCACCCGGACGCCCTCGATCCCCAGCGCCGGCAGCACCTTGTCGATGTACGCCGCCAGCGCGGCGCCGTAGGTCACGACCAGCATCCGCCGCGCGGGAAATCGATCGGGGAAGGTGTACGCCAGATAGGCCAGCCGGTGTAGCCCGATGGTGGTCTTGCCGCTGCCGGCGCCGCCCTGGATGACGATCACGCCGGAGTGGCGGGCGGTGATCAGCTCGAACTGGCGCGGATCGATCAAGGCCGCGATCTCGGGCAGGTGGCGGTCCAGGCGCTGCCCGGTCTCGGGCGCCGCACCGAGCACGCCGCGCGGGCGGGGTGGGGTGGCCGCCTCGGGCCGGGCCGCGGTGCGCTCGCCGCCGGCCAGTTCGTAGGTCGGGATATCGGTGCGCTGCCAGGGGGCGTCCGCCACGCGCATTCCCGGACCTCCCCGGCGCAGCCAGATCCCTTGCGGACACGCCACGCGGATCAGCACGCCGCCGTCGATGGTGACAGTTCGCCGCGCCACCACTTCGCCTTCGACGTCGCGCTCGCCGAAGCGTTCTTCATAGTCGGCGCCTTCTTCGTAGCGATAATAGAGCTGGCTGATGGGCGCGTGCCGCCAGTCGACGATGTTGACGCGCGTCTTCGGATCCACGTACGTGGCCCGTCCAATCAGGACGTCGCGTTCCACCTGACCCCGCCCCGCGATCGTCTCGCGCAGCCGCAGGTGACCGAAGTAGGGCGACGCCGGGTCGACCAGGATGCTCTGCAGCTCGGTGCGATTCAGCGCCACGCCCTGCATGCGCTCCATCTGCGCCACCAGCTGCGGCACGTCTTCCAGGCGCGCCTCGCCGATCTCGTCGCGCAAGGCGACCAGCTCGTCATCGGCACGGGCGTGGCGGGCCGCGGTGGGGCTTGTTTTGGCCCCGGCGGCCGCCGCCGCCGCGTCAGCCAGGCTGTTCCGCACCCGGGTCAGGAGCTGATCTTCCTCGGCCGGAATCGCCGGCGTCGGTCCGGCCTTGTCGTGCGGGCGCTTGTCGCCGGTGACGGTGTCGCGTTCGGGCTTCATCGTCACCGGCGGGCGCCGTTCCTAAAGGCCGCGAACGGTCGTGACGATCGCGTCCTTGGTCATGCCGAACTTCTCGAACAGCAGGTTGCCCGGTGCACTTTCGCCGAAATGGTCGATGCCCAGCGCGCGCCCGCGGTCGCCCACCCACTTCGACCAGCCCAGCGTCACGCCGGCTTCGATGGAAAGGCGGCGCGTGCAGGTGGGGGGCAGGACGTTGTCGCGATAAGCCTGCGTCTGCGCTTCGAAGCGCGAGAAGCACGGCAACGAGACGACGCGCGTGCCCGGCCCCAGCTCGCGCGCGGCGGCGACGGCCAGCTGGACCTCGCTGCCGGTCGCCAGCAGGATCGTCTCCAGCTTGGCGGTCTCGGCGACCAGCACGTACCCGCCGCGCAGCACGCCTTCGCGCTTGGTGGTCGCGTCACCGGGCAACAACGGGAGGTTTTGCCGGGTCAGCGCCAGCGCCGTGGGGCCGTTGGTCCGCTGCATGGCTGCCACGAACGCGCCCGCGGTCTCCTCGGCATCGCCGGGGCGAATCACGTCCAGCCCCGGAATGACCCGCAGCCCCATCACCGTCTCGACGGGCTGGTGGGTCGGTCCGTCTTCGCCTACCCCGATCGAGTCGTGAGTGAAGATGTAGAGGATCGGCAGATGCGACAGCGTCGCCAGCCGGATGCTGGGGCGCAGGTAGTCGGCGAAGACCATGAAGGTGGCGCCGCTGCCCCGCACGCCGCCGTGGTACGCGATGCCGTTCAGCACCGCGCCCATTCCGTGCTCGCGGATGCCGATGCGGATGTTGCGACCGTCCAGGCTGCTGGGATCCCAGTCCTTGCCGTCGGCGATGTAGTTGAAAGTCGAGCCGTAGAGATCGGCACTGGCCCCGATCAACGAAGGGATCTCCTTGGCCACCACCTGCAGCACCGCCTCGCCTGCCTTGCGGGTGGCCAGCTTGGAATCGGCCGGGAACACCGGGATCTTCGCCATCAGATCGGCCGGCACCTTCAGCGCCAGGGCGTCGTCCAGGGCGCGCGCACGCTCCGGGTTGGCCTCGCGCCAGGCTTTGAACGTCGTTTGCCAGGCGGCGTGCGCCTTCTTCAGCACCGCGCCGCGCTCGGCAAAGAACGCCTTGACGTCGTCGGACACCCAGAACCGCTCCTTGGGCAATCCGACCCGGCCGTGGGCCTCCTCGACGAACTTGGCGCCGCCTTCGCCGTGGGCCTTCTGCGTCCCCTCGACCTCGGCGATGCCCTTGCCGATCAAGGTTCGCGCGATCACCAGCCGCGGCTTGCCGCTCTTCGAATCGCGCGCCCGGGCCAGCGTGTCCCGCACCGCGGGCAAGTCGTTGCCGTTCGCGATGGTCAGCACCTCGAAGCCGTAGGCCTCGAAACGCTTGCCGGTGTCCTCGCTCTGCGACTTCACGGCCATCGCGTCCAGCGTCACGTCGTTGGCGTCGTAGATCAGGATCAGGTTGTCCAGCTTGAAGTGTCCGGCGATGGCGGCCGCTTCCGAGGCCACGCCTTCTTGCATGCAGCCATCGCCCGCCAGCGCCCAGACCGTGTGGTCGAAGATGGTGTGCGTGGCCGTGTTGAAGCGCGCCGCCAGCATCTTGGCCGCGATGGCCTGGCCGACGGCGTTGCCGACGCCCTGGCCTAGCGGGCCGGTGGTGGCCTCGACACCGGCGGTGTGCCCGAACTCGGGATGCCCCGGCGTCTTGGAGCCCAGCTGGCGGAAGTGCTTGATCTCGTCGAGGGAGAGTGGATAGCCGCTGAGATGCAGCCACGCGTAGAGGAACATGCTGCCGTGGCCGGCCGACAGGATGAAGCGATCGCGGTTCAACCAGGTCGGGTCCGAAGGATCGTGGCGCAGCAGATCACCGAACAGCGCCGCGCCGATCTCGGCCGCGCCCAGCGGCAAACCCAGATGTCCAGACGCCGCGGCATGAACCGCATCCATCGCCAGCCCACGAGACACGTTGGCGGCTGCTTGTAGTTTCGCTAGATCAGACATGGGCGCTATCTTTTCACAGCCCATCGCCAACGGCCAAGCAGTTTGGTCGTGTCGATACAGAATGTTCGAACCCAATGCGTCGGAGCGCGACGCGGACAGGAGACCAGAGGATGCAACTTGGAATGATCGGGCTGGGACGGATGGGCGCCAACATGGTGCGGCGGCTGGTGCGGGGCGGCCACACCTGCGTGGTGCACGACGTCTCGGCGGAGGCCGTGCGCGGGATGGCGGCCGAGGGCGCCGTCGGTTCGGCCTCGCTGGACGATTTTCTGGCCAAGCTTCAGGGCCCGCGGGTGGTGTGGCTGATGGTGCCGGCCGGCGTTGTCGAGGCGACGCTGACCCTGCTGGTGCCGAAGCTGTCGCCCGGCGACATCGTGATCGACGGGGGCAACTCGTACTATCGAGACGACGTCGATCGCGCCAAGCGCCTGGCCGGTCTGGGCCTGCACTACGTCGATTGCGGCACCAGCGGCGGTGTCTGGGGTTTGGAACGTGGCTACTGTCTGATGATCGGAGGCGAGCCCGCGGTGGTGGAACGCTTGCAGCCTATTTTCGCCACGCTGTCCCCGGGGGGCGGGACGATCCCGCGCACGCGCGGGCGCGAGGGTGAGCCCAGCACCGCCGAACAGGGTTACCTGCACTGCGGTCCCCCGGGGGCGGGGCACTTCGTCAAGATGGTTCACAACGGCATCGAATACGGGCTGATGGCCGCGTACGCCGAGGGCTTCAACATCCTGCACAAGGCCAACATCGGAAAGGCCGACCACGCCGTCGACGCCGAGACCACGCCGCTGCGCAACCCGGAGTACTACCAGTTCGACTTCAACCTGGCCGACATCGCGGAGGTCTGGCGGCGCGGCAGCGTGGTGGCATCCTGGTTGCTCGACCTCACCGCGGCGGCGTTCAAGGGCGACGGCCAGCTCGAGAAGTTCTCGGGGCGCGTGTCCGATTCGGGTGAAGGGCGCTGGACCCTGAACGCCGCCATCGATGAAGCCGTTCCGGCGAACGTGCTGGCCGCGGCGCTGTTCGAACGTTTCAGCTCGCGCGGTGAGGCGGGGTTTCAGGATCGCGTGCTGTCGGCGATGCGCTTCGAATTCGGCGGCCACGTCGAAAAGGGCCACGGGAAATGACCCAGCCGGGACCGGGCCTGCAAGCGGCCGCCGCGCGGGCCTTGTCCTGGGTGGAACCCGGTTGCACCATCGGCCTCGGGTCTGGGCGCGCGGCGTCCGCCTTCATCCTGGCCCTGGGCGCGCGGGTGTCCGCCGGCTTGGACGTCAAGGCGGTTCCTTCGTCGGCGGCCTCGGCGGCGCTGGCCCGCCAGTGTGGGATTTCGCTGGTGGAGCTGGCGCCGGACGTCGAGCTGGCGCTGACGGTCGACGGCGCCGACGAGGTCGCCGCCAATCTGGATCTGGTGAAGGGTCGCGGCGGTGCGCAGGTGCGCGAGCGCATCCTGGCGGCCGCATCGCGACGCCAGGTGATCCTGGTCGGACCCGAGAAGCGGGTCGCGCGGCTGGGCGACACCGGACCGGTCCCGGTCGAGCTGATCCCGTTCGCGCAGTCACTGGTCGCGCGGAGGCTGAAGTCCCTGGGGGCGCGTGCGACCCTGCGCCGGGACGCGGCCGGCGCGCCGGTCGTCAGCGAGAACGGCAATTTGACCTTCGACTGCGATTTTCGCGATCGACCGATCGAAGATGGGGACGCGGCCCGGGCCTGCGAGGCCAACCTTCTCGCCATCGCGGGTGTCGTCGACACCGGATTCTTCCTGGGAACCGCCGAGCGGGTGCTGGTGGGGCACGACGACGGACGCGTCGAAGAAATGACCAGGCCTGCCCCATGAATCGCGTGGTCGTTCTGGAGTCGCCCGAGGCGCTCGCGCGCGCGGCGGCGGAGCGCGTGGTCACGGCAGCGTCGGACGCCATCGCGGCCCGCGGACGGTTCGTCATCGCGCTTACGGGCGGGTCCACGCCCAAGGTCCTGTATAGGTTGCTGGCGTCGCCCGTGTTCGCGGGGGCGATCGACTGGGTGCGCGTCCATGTGTTCTGGGGCGACGAACGCTGCCGCCCGCCCGATGATCCCGCCAGCAACTACCGGATGGCCCGCGAGACGCTGCTGGATCACGTGCCGGTTCCGCCCGCGCAGGTGCATCGCATGCACGGCGAAGACGAACCCGAGCAGGCGGCGGCCGCCTACGAGCACGATCTGCGCGCCACGTTTCCCGATGGCCTGGCTCGCTTCGATCTGGTGTTGCTGGGCATGGGCGCCAACGGCCACACCGCGTCGCTGTTCCCCCGGCTGTCAGCGGTGCGGGAACGGCAGCGCTGGGTGGTGGCGGAGCACGTGGCCGAGGTCTCGATGTGGCGGATCACGCTGACGCCGGTCGCGCTCAACAGCGCGGCCGAGATTGTCATCGTGGTGGCCGGCGCTGACAAGGCTGCCATGCTGGCGCGGGTGCTGGAGGGACCGCGCGCCATCGACGAGCTGCCGGTCCAGGCGATTGCCCCGGAAGCCGGCAGCCTGACCTGGTTGGTGGACGCCGATTCCGCCGCTGCCCTGCGAACCCACGACACCCCGATGACCTGAGATCGACGGCGAGTTTGAAGGCGCCGCGGCTACCCCGGCGACCCGAGCAGCTTGCGCTCGGCCAGCACGGCCCGCAGCACGCCGCTCAGGCGTTCTCGCAACTCGCGCGGCAAGCCCGCAATCACCGGGGGAGGTTTGGCGGCCTCGTCGAACAACTTGCCGCGCACCGCGCACCCTTTTTCGGTGACGACCAACATCTTGATCCGGCGATCGCCCTCGGCGGCCTGGCGCGAGATCAGACCACGGGCCTCCAGCTTGTCGACCACGCCGGTCACGTTCGAGGCGTCACAGGTCAGCGTGTCGGCCAGGACATTCATCGCCATGGGCTTCTGGGGATCCAACATCCGAAGGGTCAGTCCCTGCACCGGCGTCAGGTCCAGCGTGCTGCAGATGTCCGTCCACCAGCCGCGCTGGCTGAGCGCGAATTCGATCAGCAGGAGCCACAGGTCGTTTTGTCCGGACTCCCCAGAGGGCCCGGTCCCGGGGCTGCCGGCCTTGGTTTCACGTGGCGCAACAACTTTCACGAAGCTTCACATTATTTCATTTAGCCATGGTTGACAACCTAAACGATCGGGAACATACATCTTCGTCAAGATGCGTCGCCCACGTACAGGGAGATTTGAGTCATGAAAGCGGATGCGTTCAGGTTTGTCGGAGTGGGTCTGGGCAGCTTGTTGCTTGCCTCGGCTGGTTGCTCGTCCCGTTCACAGGCGGAGCCGCGGGCGGCAGCCGCCACGGCAGAGGCTGCCCCGGTCGCGGTGAAGCGCGTCGCGGCCACCGCGGTCAAGGTCCCCCGGGTGCTCACGCTGTCGGGAAGCCTGGTCGCCAGCGAACAGGCCCAGGTGGCGGCCGGGGCCACCGGCAAAATCCTGGCGACCTACGTCGAGCGCGGTTCGGTGGTGAAGAAGGGCTCGGTGCTGGCCAAGCTGGACACCCGGATCCTCGGGGCGCAGTCGGAGGAGGCCAGCGCCCAGGTCGAGACCCTGAAGGCGCAGCAGGCGCAGGCGCAACTCGATTGCGAACGGACCCAGCGTATGTTCGACAAGGGCGCCATCGCCAAGGCGGAGTACGACCGGGCGCAGACCCAGTGCGTGACCGCCAAATGGAGCCTGGCGGCTGCCGAGGCGCGCCGGACCCAGGTCGCCGAGTCGTTGAAGGATTCGCAGATTCGGGCGCCTTTCTCGGGGCTGGTCGTCGACCGCGCCGTCACGTCGGGCGAGTTCGTTCGCCCGGACTCTCGCGTCGTCACGCTGGTGGCCGTCGATTCGTTGCGGGTCGAGCTGACGGTGCCCGAGGCGGATGTCGCGAGCATCAAGCCCGGCGCGGCCGTGACGTTTCGCGCGGGCAACCGCTCCGCCGGCAAGGACGCTCCCCGGTACGTCGGGCACGTGAAGTACATCGGCCCCGCGGTTCGGCTGCAGAGCCGCGACGCCATCGTCGAGGCCACCGTCGACAACCCCGTCAATGACCTGCGCCCGGGCATGTTCGTCACCGCCGAGCTGGCCCTGGGCGAACAGTCGCTCCCGGCGGTTCCGAAGTCAGCCGTGAAGACCGACGGCAGCCAGCACCGCTTGTTCGTGGTGACGGGCGATCGTCTGGAAGAGCGCCTGGTGCAGACCGCCGAGCCGAGCGGCGGCCTGGTTCCGATCGTCAGCGGCGTGAAGAGTGGCGAGATGGTGGCCGAGGTCCTGAGTGCCGACATGCGCGACGGCGCGCGGGTGAAGTGAGGCCGTCATGCAATGGCTCGCTAGCATAAGCGTCCGGAGGCCGGTCTTTGCCACGGTGATGATCCTGGTCATCGTGGTGGTCGGCATCGTTGGCTACAAGAAGCTCAGCCTGGATCGTTTCCCCAACGTCGATCTGCCGATCGTCGTGGTGATCACGGCATTGCCGGGCGCGTCGCCGGAGCAGGTCGAGACCGAGCTGTCCGACAAGATCGAAGAGTCGGTCAACACCATCAGCGGGATCGAAGAGCTGCGGTCGATCTCCACCGAGGGCGTGTCCCAGGTCGTGGTCTCGTTCACGCTGGACAAGAACATCGACACCGCCACCCAAGAGGTCCGGGACCACCTGTCGACCGTGCTGGCCAACCTGCCCGAGGGCACCAAGACGCCGATCGTCAGCAAGCTGGATCCGGCGGACGCGCCGGTGCTGTCTATCGCGCTCGAATCCAACCGCAAGATTCGCGAGGTCACGGAGTACGCCGACCACGAACTGCGCCAGGGGTTGGAGAACGTGGCCGGCGTGGGCCAGTTGACCATCCTGGGTGGCCAGAAGCGCCAGATTCAGGTCAATGTCGAGCCCGACAAGCTGCGGGCGGTGGGCCTGTCGGTGGTCGACGTCCAGCGCGCCATCGTCGCGCAAAACATCTCGACGCCGGGCGGCGCCATCGACACGGGCCCCTCGCGCTACACGTTCCGCGTCAAGGGCCGCGTGGGTAGCACCGAGGCGTTGGGCGACGTGGTCATCCGGAACGTCAACAATCATCCGATCCTGGTCCGCGACGTCGCTACCGTGATCGATGGGGCCGAGGAGGCCGATACGGCCGCCAGCGTTGACGGCAATGCCGCGGTCATGATCCAGCTGCGGAAGCAATCGGGCGAGAACAGCGTGGCCGTGGTCGATGCGATCCGCGCGCGCATGCTGGAGATCGAGCCGAGGCTGCCTCCTGGCTACAAGCTGCGGGTCATCCGGGACTTCACCGAGGTCACCCGCACCAGCGTCGACGCCGTCAAAGAGCACTTGTCGCTGGGAGCATTGCTGGCGGCGCTGGTCGTGCTGCTGTTTCTCGGCAACCTGCGCAGCACCATCATTGCAGCGCTGGCCATCCCGACGTCGATCGTCGGCACGTTCCTCGGGATGTGGCTGCTGGGCTTCACCCTGAACACCATCACGCTGCTGGCGCTGGCGCTGGCGGTTGGCATCGTCATCGACGACGCGATCGTCGTGCTGGAGAACATCTTCCGCTTTATCGACGAGAAGAAGATCCGACCCATGCCGGCGGCCATCTACGCGACCAAGGAGATCGGCCTGGCCGTGCTCGCGACCACGCTTTCGCTGCTGGCGGTGTTCTTGCCGGTTGCGTTCATGAACAGCATCCCAGGGCGCTTCCTGCGCAGCTTCGGCTTGACGATGGGGGTCGCCATCGCCATCTCCCTGTTCGTCGCCTTCACGCTGACGCCCATGCTGGCCTCGCGCTGGTTGCGCGTGGCGCCTGCCACGGGGGCCAAGCGCAAGAACGTCATGGAGAGGGTGGTCGATCGGTTCTACAACCCGATCGAACGCGCTTACATGGCCATCCTGAATTGGGTGCTGCACCCCTGGCGCCGGTGGATCGTGGTGGGGATGTGCCTGGTCGCCCTGATCGCGATCGTGCCGCTGGCGAAGAGCCTGCCGGGCGGCTTCTTGCCCAAGAACGACGAAGCGCAGTTCCAGATCGATGTGCGCACCACGGAAGGGACCAGCCTGGCGTCGACCTTGCTGGCCGCCGAACGCATGGCGCGCGAGGTCCGGACCTGGCCCGAGGTCCGCGGTACGGTGGTGACCATCGGCGACAACTTCCAGAAGACGCCCAACGTGGCCTCCGTGTTCGTGCGTCTGGTCCCCCCCGATCAACGCAAGCTGACCCAGGACGATCTGCAGCAACGCGCCCGCGCCGAGATCCTGCCCAAGCAACCCAAGGACTACCGCATTGCGGTCTCACAGGTCCCGGCCTTCGGCGCCGGTACGTTCAACTCCGCGACGGTGCAGTACACGTTGATGGGACCCGATCTGGCCAAGCTGACGAAGTATTCGAACGAGATCACCAAGCGCCTCAAGGCGGTACACGGCGCGGTCGACGTGGACACCACCTTCGTCTCGGGGAACCCCGAGGTCGTGGCGGTGGTGAATCGGCGGAAAGCGGCTGACCTGGGCGTCAACGTGATGGACGTCGGTCTGGCTTCGCAGCTCTTGATTGGCGGCGTGAAGGTGTCGCGCTTCGAGGACCAAGGCCGCGAGTACGACATCCTGGTGCGCGCTGGCGAGGAGTTCCGCAACAACCCCGAAGCCCTGTCGGCGCTGATGGTGCCGTCGACGAAGCTGGGGACGGTGCCGCTCCTGGACGTGGTGGATCTGGTTCGCGAGGAAGGTCCGTCGAAGATTGATCGTCTGGGCCGCCAGCGTCAGGTCACGTTCCTGGCCAACACCACCCCGGGCGTTGGCAACGGCGAGGTCGGCGCGGCGCTGGAGAAGTCCGTGAAGGAGATGAACCTGCCGCCCGAGTATGCGTTCTCGGCGTTCGGGCAATCCAAGGAGATCAAGCGAACCGGCGGCGCGTTCATCGCCGCGTTCCTGCTGGCGTTCATCTTCATGTACCTGATCCTGGCGGCGCAGTTCGAGTCCTGGCTGCACCCGATCACGATTCTGCTGGCGTTGCCGCTGACGGTGCCGTTCGCGCTGGTGTCGCTGAAGATCTTGCACCAGGGGTTGGACATCTTCACGTTCCTGGGAATCCTGGTGTTGTTCGGCGTCGTCAAGAAGAACGCCATCCTGCAGATCGATCACATCAACCAGCTGCGGGCTCGCGGGCTGCCCCGCCGGGATGCCATCCTGCGCGGCAACCGCGATCGGTTGCGGCCGATTCTGATGACCACCGCCGCCTTCGTGGCAGGCATGTTGCCGCTGGTGTTCTCCAAGGGCATCGGCTCCGAGTTCAACAAGGCGACCGCTGGTCCCGTGGTCGGCGGCCAGATCTTGTCGCTGTTGCTCACCCTGCTGGCGACGCCGATCTTCTACACGCTGTTCGATGACATTTCGAGTGTGGCGGGTCGGGCCGTGCGCTATTTAGGCCTTCGCCGACCCTCCCCGGCGGAGATGGGAGCGGACGAAATCATGCCGCGCCCCGATGAACATGAACTAGAACTGATCGAGACCAACCGTATTTCAGGTGCCGGAGCCGTGTCCTAATGAGAAAGTCGTTCGTTGCCGGGGCGCTCGCGGGCGTCCTCCTGTCGGGTTTTTCTGCATCCACTTTCGTTTCGCTGGCCCGCGCCGAAGCGGCAGCTCCGGTCAAGGAGCTGACCCTCGAACAGGCGCTGGTCATGGCGAAGCGCTCCAACAAGACCCTGGTCGTCGAGCGCACGCGCCTGGCCCAGGCGCAGGTGAGCGTCGATCAGGCCTGGTCGGTGCTTTTCCCGACCCTCGCGGCGCAGGGAAAATATTCGCGGAACAACGCCCAGGTCGAATTCCCTGGTCTGGGACGCATCCAGCCCTACAACCAGCTGGACGCTTCGCTGACCGCATCAACGCTGCTGTTCGCGCCAGCGGCGTATTCCGGCCTGAGGGCGGTCCAGGCCGGGCTGGTCGGTGCCGAGCAGAACATGCTCGTCTCCGAGGACGCGTTGCTGTTTGCGGTGGCACAGACGTTCTACGGAGCCGCCATCGCAGACGAGGTGATGACGGCGCGTGATTCGAACATTGCGGTCGCGCGTGCCACGCTGGAGACGGCCCAGACGCGCTTTTCCGGCGGCGCCGTCACCAAGGTCGACGTCGATCGGGCCCAGCTGGCAGTGCTGCGCGCCGAGCAAGCCAAGCGCGAAGCCCAGCTGGCCCGCAGCCAGTCGTACCGGGCGCTGTCCACTCTGATCGGAGCCGAGGGGGCGTTCCGCGTGGTGCCGACCGCGCCTTCGTCGACCGGGCAAGCCGGCGAGGCCGTCGGCGGTGATCTGGACCTGGTCCTGAAACTGCGGCCTGAGTTCCGTGCCCTCGAGGCGATGGAACGAGAGTCCGAGCTCGAGCGCAAGTCGTACCTGTTGCGCTGGGCGCCGTCGATCTCGGCGTTCGGCAACGCGCGCGTCTTCAACTACAAGAACTTCGCGCAAGACAACCATTCGTGGGTCGTGGGCGCCACGCTGGACTGGGTGCTCTACGACGGTGGCGTCCGCGACAATCAGCGACACCTGTACGTCGCGCGGCTGGCCGAGGCCAAGGCGCGCGCCGAGGTTTTTCGCGAGAGCGTTCGCGACGACATCGCGAATGGCAAGGACACCATCGATACGAAGCGCCGGGCGCAGCAGACCGCCGAACGTTCGGTGGGCCTGGCCCAGGAGACGGTGGATCTGACGCGCACGCAGTACGAGGCGGGCAGCGCGACGCAGATCGACGTGCTGCAGGCCCAGGATGCTCTGGTCGCCGCGCAAGATGCGCTGGCGCGTGCCCACTTCGACATCGCGCTGGCAGACCTTGGCCTGCGTCGGGCCGCCGGCACCTTTCCGCCTCGCTAGCGCACCGGGCTCTTGCCCCAGGCAGCACCGCCGTCGAGACGCTCGCGCAGCGCTGCTGGTGCTGCGAACGCAAAAGAAAACGCCCTTCGCCATGCGCTGTCCGCGCGAGACGAAGGGCATCGCGTTCGACCTCTTGTGGCTGGGCTATGGGGACGCCCAGCAGGACGTCGGCTTCACCGTCCTAGTTCCTCGGCGGTGGACCGCGGCGCAGACCACCGCCGTTTTGCACCGGGGCGGGAGACGGACGCGCGCCCATCGGGGCCGCCGTGTTCGTCGGGCGGGGCGGCGGTGCGCGGAAGCCACCGCCCGGTTGCGACGCGGGCGATCCCATGGGTGATGAACCCCCACCGAACGTCGGGCGAGATTGCCCGGGCGGCGATGACATGGGCCGCGCGCCCGGATTCCCCTGCGGCGGAGGCGGATTGAAGCCGGGGTTGCGCGGCGGTGGGTTGAAGCCTGGCTGCGAAGGCGGCGGATTCATCCCGGGGCGAGGCACCGACGGCTGAGGATTGGAGGTGGGTTGCGCCGGAGGCGGATTGAACCCGCCGTGTTGCGGGGGCGGTGGATTGAAGCCAGTGTGGCCAGCCGGCGGCGGCGCGGCCCCGCCTGGGGGCGGCGGGCTGAAGCCGGTGTGCCCCGCGGGCGGAGGCGGGCTGAAGCCGGTGTGCCCCGCCGGTGGGGGCGGGCTGAACCCGGTGTGCCCCGCGGGCGGGGGCGGGCTGAAGCCGGTGTGCCCGGGAGGCGGCGGGCTGTAGCCGGTGTGCGCGGGCGGCGGCGCGTAGCGCTGCTGGGGCGGTGGGGCGGACCAGCCTCGCGCGACGGGCGCCGGTCGCGCCCAGTTGTAGTCACGCCGGCGATCGGGGCCTTCCCAATACGAGCGGTGGTAGACCCACCGATTCCCTTCGTAGGCGTAACGCGGGCGAACATAGAGGTAGCCCGAACGTTCGGGCACGTAATAGCCGTTGGTCCAGGCCCAGTCATAGCCGGTCCAGTCCCAATAGCCGTCGATCCACACGTAACCGTATCCGGGTGGCGCAGGTCGATATTCGACGATGGGCGCAGGCGGCGGCACAGTCGCGTACATCGGGCCGTAATCGGCCTGCTGAGGCGGTGGTGGGTCCGACACCACCACGGCGGGGCGGGCTCGAACGACGCAGCCCATCGCCGATAACGCCAGGAATCCAGATGCAAGCCACAGTTGCCGGTTCATTCGTTTGTCTCCTCGTACATTGGGACGGAAGAGGTCGCTCGCTTATTGACCGTCGTCTCTCATGCTAGCAAGGAAGCGGCCACGAATGTGAGGCGCCCCACGCCAGCGAGGATCGCTCGACGGCGTGCTAAACACGCGGGCCATGGAGACGGTCTTTTCAGGGATTCAGCCGTCGGCCGAACTGCACCTGGGCAACGATCTGGGCGCGGTTCGGAACTGGGTGTCCCTCCAGGGCACGGATGAGTGTTTTTTTTGCATCGTCGACTATCACGCCCTGACCCAGGCGTACCGCGGCGGACACTGTCTTCGACCAGGGCCTGGTCGGTGAACGGTCTGCGTCGCGCGTCCTGGATCGGCCTGCTGTTGGCGCATCTGTCCGGCGTGGTCGGCGGCACCACCGGTTGTTTCAGCGGTGATCCGGGAGGTTCACCCGAATCCGCGGTGACGCACCTGGTTTCGGCCGCGCGTTCCGGTGACCGCTCGGCGGTGTATCAACGGTTGGGGCCGCGCACGCGCGCGCGCATCGAGGAGATCCTGGCGGCGGCCCGGAAGTCCGGGGGAGCGCGCTTGCTGCGGGCCGAGGATCTGGTGACGGTGGGATGGGTGCCCCCCGCCTGGGAGGCGACCGCGATTCGCGAGCTTCGCCGGCAGGGCGACGAGGCGGAGGTCGACGTCGCCTCCGCGGCGGGTGATCACGAGACGGTGACCGTCGTGCGCGAAGGAAAGCGCTGGACGGTCGAGCTTCCGCTGCGCTGAAGGCCCCGGCGCGCTATTCCGTCGCCGCCGCGCGTGGCGATTCCCGGACGGTCGTCTGCTCGACGATTTCCACCTCGGACGCCTGCAACTCGATGACGATGTCCTCGAAATCGGGCAGGTCGATATGCGCATCGCCCTCGCCCGATCGGGTAGCGACGATCCCCCGCCGTTCGCCCACCCGGCGCTCCCGGGGAAAAATCCGGCGATCCAGGCCTTCGCCGCGGCGCTCGAGCAAGCGTCGTTCGCGATCCAGCAGGGTCCGAATCGCCGCGATCGACTTGGGAACCGATTCCATGCGTGCGACCTGGCCGGCGCAGCTGTGACAGAAGGGATGCGTGCTGCCGTGGAGCTCCATCAGGCGCAGCTCGCTGCGGCGTCGTTCATGACAGATGGAACACGCGGCACCTTTTCCGACCGGGCGTGATTCACCCCAGCGGGTGTAGCAGCCCCAGCATCGGCCCCGACGCAGCTCCGTCACGCGGGCCCCGCAAACACCACAGGCAACCGTTGCGCGCGCAATTTCAACGCTCATGAGCTGGAGTAAACCTCGGGGTGGTGGACGTGGCAAAAAAACCGCCACCTTCGAAACCGGCCGTGGTCGGGGACGCGTGTTAGTCTGACCGCCGCCGCTGGGCAGATTGTGCGCGGCGGGGCTACACATGCGGCGCGTATTGCTGGTCGAGGCTGACGAGATAACCCGGCGAGAGCTGTTGCTTGGCCTGCGCGAGTTCGGGATCGATGCCGACGGGGTGGCGGACGCAGACACGGCATGTGTCGCGCTCCAGCGAGGCGAAGCCAGCGCCGTGGTCCTGGGGCTCGGCGCCGCGGATCAGGTGGGCCGGTTCCAGGCGGGCGGGGGGGCGAGCGGGCTCGCCTCCGAGGTGACGCCAACCGCCGCGACCATCGGACGCGAGCTGTCCCTCATCGTCATGGTCGGCGATGGCGGCGAGCTGGCGGGTCTGGAGGCGATGCGACGGGGCGCGTACGACTTCGTCGCAATCTCGGGCGGCGCCGAAGCGCTGGCCTTGGCGCTGCGGAAGGCTGAGGCCCGACGAGACTTCACCGCGGGCCGTCGTTCGCTTCGGCAACGCGGACGCGAGCAGGGCGCAGCCGAGGCCCTGGCTGGCTTCGTGGGAGCGAGTCCGGAAATGGCGGCGGTCATCGCCAGGGTGCGGCGGTTCGCGCCGGTTCCGAACGCCGTTCTCATCGGAGGTGAATCGGGGACCGGCAAGGAATTGGTGGCGGCCGCGGTGCACAGACTGAGTCCCTGGCACACGGGGCCGTTCGTGCCCGTCAATTGCGGGGCCATTCCCGCGGGCCTCATCGAATCCGAACTGTTCGGGCACAGGCGCGGCGCGTTCACCGACGCGGTCCGCGACAAGACCGGGCTGTTCGAGGCGGCGGACGGGGGAACGTTGTTCCTCGACGAGATCGCCGATCTGCCCCTGGGCCTTCAGGCCAAGCTGCTGCGCGTGCTGCAGGATGGGATGGTGCGGCCGGTGGGGGCCAACGAGGACCTTCACGTTCAGGTGCGGATCGTGGCGGCCACAGCGCGAGATCTGCTGACCGAGACACGAGCAGGCCGGTTTCGCGAAGACCTCTACTACCGGCTGGCGGGCCTGGAGATCTTCTTGCCTCCGCTGCGCGCCCGGCGCGACGACATTCCGTTGCTGGCCGAGCATTTTCTGCGGCGGGCCTGTCAACGCTTGAACCTGGGGCCCCGACGAATCGATCCTGAAGCCATGAATCTGCTCTGCGACTATCTGTGGCCGGGGAACGTGCGCGAGCTGGAAAATACAATCGAACGCGCAGCCGTCCTGTGCATCGAGGATCGCGTGGACGTCGCCAGCCTGCCCGACAAGGTGGTCGTGGGCCCGTCGCCGACCGGCCGGACTGATCTCGGCGCCCGTGGCAATGGTCCGCCCGGACCGACCGAAGCGGATCGGGGCGGCGCCGGCGGGCCGGAGCTGTCAATCAAGCGCGCCTCCCGTGAGATCGAGGACAACCTGATCCGGCGCGCCCTGGCGCGCACCGGTGGCAATCGGGTCAAGGCCTCCGAGTTGTTGGAGATCAGTCACCGGGCCCTCCTGTACAAGATCAAGGACTACGGAATCGAGGTCGCGTCGGTGCGCCGCCTCGCCCCCCAGCCAGGGGTGAATGGCAAGGCGCGGCCGGGCGGCGGGTGAGACGCCGGGGCTGGCCGGACCGTCCGATTGTTCGTAGATTTACCCTTCCAATCCGGGGTGTTGCGCCACCACCGGCCCGTCCGTCCCGGCCCGTTCTGGGGATTTCTTGACCGGATCGGCTCATGTCTTACAATGTAGGCGTACATGAGTGTTGTGTGCACATGTCGGCTCCTGTGGGCGTCGCTCTGGCGCCGTCCGGGACGTCGGACCGGGGGGCGTCGTGGCTAGTCCGTGCGTGGGGCTCGATATCGGTTCGAGCTCCATCAAGGCCGTCTCGGTCGAGACGGGGCGGCGGGGCGCCCGGTTGGTCCGGTTCGGCATCGAGTATCTGCAACCCCAGGTGATCGTCGACGGTGCCCTGATGGATCAGGCGACCGTCGTCGAAGCCATCGGCCGGCTGAAGGCGGCGCTGGGGATCGGCACCCGCGACGTGGCCATCGCCATCTCGGGGCATTCGGTGATCGTGAAGAAGATCCAGATGGCGGCGATGAGCCGCGAGGCCATCGCCGAACGGATCCCCGCCGAGGCCGAGCAACACATTCCTTTCAAACGAGACGAGGTCGACATCGACTACCAGATCGTCAGCCCCAAGGGCGCTCCCGGTCAGCTGGAGATCATCCTGGTGGCGGCGAAGAAGGACATGATCGCGGACTACCTGCAGGTCCTTCGGGATGCCAAGTTGCGGCCGGTCGTGGTGGATGTTGCGGCCTTCAGCGTGCAGAACGCTTTCGAGGCGGCCTACCCCGACGTCGCGAAGGCTGGCACGGTAGCGCTGGTTCATGTGGGGAACGCGCTGACCCACGTCAACGTCGTGAACAACGGCGTCAGCTTGTTCGTGCGCGACGTGACCGTCGGGGGGGCCGGCTTTACCGAAGAGATTCAGCGTCGGCTGCACGTCAGCCACGAGCAGGCCGAGCATCTGAAGCTGACCGCCAGTGATCCCGAGGCGGCCAAGGCGGCACCGCCGGGCCTGGCGGCGGTGATGAAGGAGGTCGCGGAGAGCACGTCGACCAAGGTGCAGCGCTCGATCGACTTCTTCCTGGCGTCCAGCGCCGATCTGAAGCTGTCGCGGATCTACCTTTCGGGAGGCACTGCCGGCGTGGTCGCGCTGGCCCAGCAGTTCGAGCAGCGGGGCAAGGTTCCGGTGGAGATCTTGAATCCGTTCCGCAAGACCCTGGTCGACGACACCAAGTTGGATCCCGAATTCGTGAAGCGGCACGCGGCCGAGGCGGCGGTGGCGTTCGGATTGGCCCTGCGCCGGTCGGGAGACAGCGACGCATGATGAAGATCAACCTCATCCGAGCCCGCAAGGCCCGTCGTTTGGCGGCCGGCGATCGCGCGCTGGTGGCGATGGGGGCGGCCCTGGTCGCCGCGGTGGGAATCATGGCGGTGGCCACCATCGGCGCCACCAACGAAGCCGATCGCGCCGTGCGCGCGTCCAACGCCCTGCGCGACGACATCGAGCACATGAAGCGCGAGCTGGGGGACTACGACAAGGTCAAGGCTGAACGGGTCGATCTGTTGAAGCAGCAAAAGACCATCGACGCCTTGAAGACCGGACGCACGGGCCCGGTGTACGTGATGCGCGAGCTGTCGGAGATCCTGACCCCCCGCAAGGGCCCCACCTTCGACCGTCCCAGCTACGAGGAGCGGCTGCGGCGCGACCCCAACGTTGGCTTCAATGCGGGCTGGGATCCGCGCCGGGTGTGGCTGGAGACTTTCGAAGAGACCCAGCGCAAGGTCAAGATTCAGGGGTCGGCGCGCAGCAACGACGATGTCGCTGAATTCCTGAAGCGGCTTCAGCTTTCGGTGTTCTTCGCCGAAGTGACGCCGGAGTCGACCACTCAGGTGGGCGACAGCCCCGCTGCCGGCGGGGCCAAGCGCGTTTCGTTTCGCCTCAACGCCCGGGTCGTGTACTGATGGACGAATTGCTGCGCAAGCTGAGGAAGCTGACGCCGATCAAGAAGGTCGCGGTGACGGCGGGCGTGATCGTTCTGGCGGCATTGCTCGACTATCAGTTCTTCTATTCGGACGCGGTGGCGCGGGTGGCGTCGGCGCATGCCCACGAGGCGGATCTGCAAGACGAGATGGCCGGGTACCGCAAGCGTCAGAGTGAATTCCGCGGCCTGCGCGCCGAGCTCGACCGTCTGCAGGCCGAACAGCGTGAGCTGCTGCGCGCGCTGCCCAAGCGGGCCGAGATCCCCAGCTTCCTGGCCAGCGTGCAGGAGCAGGGCGAGCTGGTCGGTCTCGAGGTCCTGAGCGTGGACATCGGGCAAGAGGCACCGCAGGACCTGTATCTGCGGATTCCGGTGAAGATGGAGGTGCGTGGTACGTACCACCAGATTGCGCGCTTCTTTCGCAACGTCAGCGAGCTGCAGCGAATCGTCAACGTCGAGAACCTGACCTTGGGACCGGACAAGGACAAGGTGGTCGGCATCGATCTTCAGGGCGCTTCGCCGCCCAAGCTGCGCGCGCGCTTCGTCGCCGCCACGTTCCGCTTCAACGACAAGCCGGCCGCGGCGGGGGGGAAACCATGAGGCAAAGTCATCTACGGTTGGTGTTGCTGATGAGCCTGGCGCTGGGCCTGCTCGCGCGCGCGGCGGGGGCCATCGACGCGGGGGCTGTGCCGCCGTCGGGAGCCGCGGGCGCCGGAGGCGGCGACGCGACCGGGGGCGCCGATCCCGCGCTGGAAAAGCGGCTGGCGGCGCTGCGCCACAAGGTGCTGAAGGACGAGGACTTCGTCGAGAACGAAGACACCAACCGCGATCCGTTCCATCCCTACCTGCGGTTGTTCGTCGACCACCAGGTATCGACGACCAGGAAAGTACCGGCAGCCTTCGACAAGGCCGGCCTGGACGAGCTGACGTTGATCGCCGTCATCACCGGCGGCGACATGCCCCGGGCCATGTTCCGCGACGGAAGCGGCTTCGGCCAGGCGGTGAAACGAGGCGACTTTTTGTCTCGGAGCGGCGCTCGTGTCACAAAGATACTGTCCGATCGGGTGATCGTGGAGATCACCGAGACGACGGGAACCGGCGAGCCACGCGTCGTCGAGAAAGCCATCCTGGTCAACCCCGATGAGGCCCCGTGAAATGAATCATCCCGTCGTTTCTAGGAGCTTCGCCAGGGAACGCCTTAGGCCCTCCTGGCTGTGGTCGTCGCGACGTCCGTGGCTGGCGCGCACGGCGTGCCTGGCCTTGCTGATGGCAGCACCCGTCGCGTCGGAAGGGGCCGACACCGCGCCCATCAAGGCGCCCCCCTCGCCCCCGGCCCCGGCCGCCCCCAAGATCACCACGTCAAACCCCCGGGGCGAGAGTCACCCCTCCGCGGGCTCGGGGCCCAACGGTTCCGGCAACGGGTCTGCGTCCTCTGGCAATGGCCTGGCCCCGCTGGGGCCAGGCGGCAGTTCGACGCTGGGGGTGACGCCCTCGCGCGGGGGGGCACGCCGTCATTATGCCGGGCGTCGCATCGATCTGGACTTCAAGGGCGCCGACATTCACAACATCCTGCGGCTGCTGGCCGAGGTGGGGCAGGTCAACATCGTCACGTCCGACGACGTGAAGGGTGAAGTCACCATCAAGATGAAGAACGTCCCCTGGGACCAGGCGTTGGACGTGATCCTGCGGTCGAAGCTGCTGGGGCAGGTGCGCGAGGGCAACCTGATCCGTGTCGCGCCGCAGGTGGTGCTGGAGAAGGAGCTGGAGCAGGAGATCGCGCGGCAGAAGCAGCTGTCCGACGTGGCGCCGACCGAGACCCGCATCATCGCCGTCAGCTATGCCGAGGCCAAGAACCTGCAGGAGCGCGCGAAGGATCTCCTCACCCCGCGGGGCAAGATCTCCGTCGACGAGCGAACCAACCAGCTGATCGTGTCGGACCTGGCGGCCAACCTGAACATGGTCGAGGATCTGGTGCGCAATCTGGACTCGCAGACGTCGCAGGTGGTGATCGAAGCGCGCATCGTCGAGGCCAACTCCAACTTCGCGCGCGAGATTGGCGTGCAATGGGGCGGTTCCATGTTTCGCGACACGGCCCACAACACGTCCACCGGCTTGGGCTTTCCAGCCAACGTGGCGGTGGGCGGCGGTGCCACGGACGCGATCGCGCCCAATGCCGGTCTGGTCAGCCTGGGCGCCGCCAGCCCGAACTACGCGGTCAATCTGCCCGCCAAGGTGGCCACCGACAGCGGCGGCGCGCTGGGCCTGATGCTGGGATCGCTGGGCGGTTCGTTCAATCTGAACCTGCGCCTGTCGGCCATGGAGTCGTCGGGGCAGATCCGCATCCTGTCGTCGCCGCGCATCTCGACCATGGACAACATCGAGGCGGCGATCGAACAAGGCGTGTCGATCCCGATCTCGATCATCAGCGCGCAGGGAATCCAGACGGTGTTCGTCGACGCCAAGTTGAACTTGACGGTGAAGCCTCACGTCACCAACGACGGCACCGTGATCATGAACGTGCACGTCACCCGCAACGAGCCCGACTTCGCCCACACCGGCGCGCGCGGCGATCCGACCATCCTGAAGAAGGAGGCCAAGACCGTGATGCTGGTGCGCGACGGCGACACGGCCGTCATCGGCGGCATCTACCAGCGCAGCTCGACCTTGCGGTTCGACAAGGTGCCGTTCTTCGGCGACCTGCCGATCCTCGGGTTCTTTTTCCGGCATCGGGTCGAATCCGACGACCGCACCGAGTTCCTGGTCTTCATCACGCCCCGCATCGCCAATCGCGGCGAAGCGTTGCGCGCCGAAGCGACCGGCCCGCGATAGACTCCAGCCGGTGGAAATTCCGGGCGGTGCGCGCGACGCGCCGATTTTCTTGATTGGGTTCATGGCCTCGGGCAAGAGCACCGTGGGCCGGTTGTTGGCGGCGCAGCTGGGCTGGGATTTTCGCGACCTGGACCAGGTCATCGAGACCACCGCCGGGCGGAGCGTTCCCGAGATCTTCGCGGCCGAAGGCGAAGCCGGCTTCCGCCAGCGCGAGGCCCAGGCCCTGCGCCAGGCCGCGACGCTGCGGCGGACCGTCATCGCGACGGGGGGGGGCGCCGCCTGTCGCGAGGAGAACCTGAACCTGATGCTGGCCTCCGGGCCGGTGGTGGCCCTGGCGGTGACCCCCGACGAGGTGGCTCGCCGGGCGGCCGGGCGGCCGGACCGTCCCCTGCTGAGTGGCGCGGCCGATCCCAGGGCCGCGGCCGCGGCCCTGCTGGCGGTGCGTGAGCCATTCTACGCGCGGGCCCACGCGCGGGTGGAGACGCAAGATCGCGCACCGGCCGAGGTTGCGGCGGACGTGCTGCGGGTGATAGAGGCCTTGTCGCCATGATCACGATTCCCGTCCCGCTGGGCCAGCGTGCCTACGACGTTCGGATCGGGGCCTTCGCTCCCGACGACGTGGCAAGCGCTCTGGCGACGGCCATCGGGACCGCCAGCGGTGTCGCGGTCCTGGTGGATTCCCAGGTGGGACAGGTCTCTCCCCGGGTCGCGCCGCTGGTGGCCGCGTTGGCTGCGCGTTTCACCCGGGTTCGGCGCCGCGATCTGCCGGCCGGCGAGGCCTGCAAGAATCTGGGCGAAATTCAGAACACCACCGAATGGTTGGCCGCCGAGGGGTTTGACCGCGGCGCCGTGGTGGTGGCCATCGGGGGGGGCGCGGCCAGCGATCACGCCGGCTTCGCAGCGGCGATTTATCTGCGCGGCGTGCGCTTCGCGATCTGCCCGACCACCTTGCTGGCGATGGTCGACGCCTCCGTCGGCGGCAAGACCGGCGTGGACCTGGGGGCCGGCAAGAACCTGGTGGGCGCCTTTCATCAACCCCGCGCGGTGGTCGCCGACCTGGCGTTCCTTGCGACGCTGCCGGCGCGCGAACGCATCGCCGGGCTGGCCGAGGTGGTGAAGGCCGGCCTGATTGCCGACGCCGCTTTGTTCGAACGATTGGAAGCCGAAGGGGCGGAGATCGCTGCCTCCGCCGACGCTCCGGCGCTGGAGGCCATCATCGCGGCGGCCGTGCAGGTGAAGGTCGACGTGGTGACCGAGGACGAACACGAATCGGGCCGGCGGGCGATCCTCAACTTCGGTCACACCGTCGGCCACGCCGTCGAGTCCGCGTCCGGCTACGACCTGTTGCACGGCGAGGCGGTTTCGCTGGGCATGGTCGCGGCGCTTTCCTTGGGCGTTTCGCTCGGCATCACGCCGGCGGCGCTGTCCGAACGGGCGCGAATGCTGCTGGCGCGGCTGGGTCTGCCGGTCGACGTGCAGCGGCGCCTGACATCCGACGTCATCGCGCGCATCGATGTGGACAAGAAGCGACGGGGGCAAAGTGTCCGCTTCGTGCTGCTCAACGCGCTGGGCGCCTCGGCATTGCACGAAATTGCGCTGGATGACTTGCGCCGGAGGCTCGCGGCGGCATGACGGAAACCCGCGCCGCCCCGGCGGTGCCCGGCTTGACCCCGGCCAGGCGAATGGGTACAAGCGCCGGGACCGGACGCCATGTTCCGCGACAGCATTCAGAAGATGATCGAGCGCCTGGATCCGAAGGGCGGGGCGGCCGGCGTGTTGATGGGGTTCGACGGCATCCCGGTCGAATCCTACGTACGCTCGGGCGGCGCGGATGTCCCGACCATCGGAACCGAGCTGGCGCACGTCTTGGTGCAGATTCGCCGGTCCCTGGGCGCAATTGGCATCGGGGCGCTGGGCGATTTGACGCTGCGGACGGACCGCCTGGCGGTGCTGATCGAGATCCTCTCGGACGGATACTTCCTGGCGGTGGGGCTTCCGGTCGACGCCAACCTGGGCAAGGCGCGCTACCTGCTGCGGATTCTGGGGCCCGAGGTTCGCGCCCAGATGTAGCGAAGGCCTCGACCGGCGCGGAGCACGGCCCCGGGCGTCGCGCGGAATATTTGCTTACCTGACGTTCGAAGAGAAAGGATACGGAGCGGAAATGAAGAAGGAGAAGCCGAGCAAGCAGGCGTCGTCGCGCACGGTCGCGAAGACGACGTCTGGATTGGACCTGGGGGCCGTTCGCGAACTGGCGCTCATCGCCGAGGAGTTCGGCCTGGCCGAGGTCGAGGCGGATCCGTCTGGGCACATCCGCATTTCGCGCCGCGCATCGGGACCGGTCACCTGGGACAACGCCGGCAGCGATCGCCAGGCCCCGGTCAGCATCGGGCTGGCGCCGCCCGCCCCGGTCGAAATTGCCGCCCCCGGGATGTTGGTGACGTCGCCCTTCGTGGGGACGTTCTATCGCTCGCCATCGCCGGATTCGTCACCGTTCGTCGAGGTCGGACAGGCGGTGAAGAAGGGCCAGGTCGTCTGCATCGTCGAGGCGATGAAGCTGATGAACGAGATCGAAGCCGAAGGGGAGGGCAAGGTAGCCGAGGTCTTCGTGAAGAACGGGGAACACGTCGAGTACGGTCAGGCGTTGATTCGCCTGTCACCGGCCTGATCGGGACGGGACAGACGTTGTTCAAGAAAGTTCTGATAGCCAACCGGGGTGAGATCGCCCTACGGGTGATAAGGGCCTGCCGCGAAATGGGGATCCGGACGGTCGCCGTGCATTCGGTGGCGGACGCGGATTCGCTGCACGTGCGGTTCGCCGACGAGAAGATCTGCATCGGCCCGCCCCCCGCGCGCGACAGCTACCTGAACATCCCGGTGCTGATCAGCGCCGCCGAGGTGTCGGGCGCCGACGCGGTTCACCCGGGCTACGGGTTCCTGTCCGAGAACGCCCACTTCGCGCAGGTGGTGCAGAAGTGCGGGTTCAAGTGGATCGGCCCCGAACCCCAGACCATGCGCCTGATGGGCGACAAGGTGTCGGCGCGCGCCGCCATGGCGAAGGCGGGTGTGCCGACCTTACCGGGGACCGGCGTGATCGAGACCGATCGCGAGGCGGATGAGGCCGTCGAGCGGATCGGCCTGCCGGTGATCATCAAGGCGTCGGCCGGCGGCGGCGGGCGCGGCATGAAGATCGTGCACAGCCGTGACCGCCTGTCGGCCCAGCTGGCGGCGGCCCGCTCCGAGGCGCAGGCGGGGTTTGGAAATCCCGCGGTCTACCTGGAACGCTACATCGGTCGCCCGCGCCACGTCGAGGTGCAGGTGCTGGGCGACGGCGAACGCGCGATCGCGCTGGGCGAGCGCGAATGCTCGATTCAGCGCCGCCACCAGAAGATGGTGGAAGAAGCGCCATCGGTCGCGCTGGATGACGCGCGCCGCGCCGAGCTGCTGCGGATCGCGCGCAAGGCCACCGAATCCATCGGCTATCGCACCGTCGGGACGCTGGAGTTCCTGCTGGACGAGGACAAGAGCTTCTACTTCATGGAGATGAACACCCGGATCCAGGTCGAGCACACGGTCACCGAGGAGGTCTTCGGCCTTGATCTCGTGCGCGAGCAGATTCGCCTGGCCGCTGGCGACCCCTTGCGCCTGCCCGCCGACATGCGGCCGCGCGGACACGCCATCGAGCTGCGCATCAACGCCGAGGATCCCGTGACGTTCGCGCCCTCGCCCGGACGCATCACCGCGCTGAACCTGCCAGGCGGGCTGGGCGTGCGCGTCGACACCCACGTGTACCAGCAATACGTGGTGCCCTCGCACTACGACTCGCTGCTGGCGAAGCTGATCGTTCACGCCGAAAACCGCCCTGCCGCGCTGGCCCGGACCCGACGCGCCCTGGCCGAGTTCGTGGTCGAGGGCATCAAGACCAACCTGGACTTCCACCGTCGCTTGCTGGCCAACGCCGACTTCGTCGCGGGTCGGTTGGACACCCACCTGGTCGAACGCATGGGCGCGCCCTAGGGCAACCCCCTGGCATCGACCGGCGGCCTATTGCCTTTACACCCCGGCACGGCTCAGTAAGCTAACCCGCGGGTGTTCTTGTGATCAGCAAGAAAGAGAAGAGTCTGGTCGCCGCTCAGAAGCTGATCGAACGCGGTCAGCTCGACAAAGCGATCGCCGAGTTCGCCAAGGTGGTGGCCGACGATCCCAAGGACACGCGGACGCTGCTGAAGATGGCCGAGCTTCACGCCAAGCTGGGCACCAACGCCGAGGCCGCCGCGATCTACGTGCGCACCGGTGAGCTGTACATCGAGCAGGGTCTCTCGCAGAAGGCCGTGGCGGTCTACAAGAATGCGCTGAAGCTGGCCCCCGGCATGGCAAAAACCCACCTGGCGCTGGGGGCGCTGTACAAACAGATCGGACTGGGTTCGGACGCCGTGCAACAGTTCGAGCTCGGCGCGACCGCGTTCACGAAAGACGGCGCACCCGGCGAAGCCGCCGCGGCCCTTCGCCAGGCCGTGGCGCTGGATCCCGACAACCCCGTGTTGCGCGTGAAACTGGCCGAGGCTGCCTCGCTGGGGGGCCTGATTGAAGAGGCGGTGCGGGAGTTCGGACGTGCCGCCGAGCAACTGAAGGGGCTGGGCCGGCTGGATGAATCGTTGCGCGTGCTGGAACGCCTGCTGTTCCACCAGCCCGACAACACCACCAAGGCACGCGAGGTGGCCGAGGCCTATATCACGCGGGGAAGCCCACGCCTGGCGCTCCCGAAGCTGCAGGCGTGCTTGAACGCCGATCCCCGCGAGACGCGCACGCTGTTCCTGCTGGCGCGTGCGCTGGAGCAACTGGGTCAGAAGGAAAAGGCGGTCTCGGTCTTGAAGGAGCTGGCGCGCCTGTACCAGGATCTGGGACGGTGGAACGAGCGCGAGGCGGCGCTGGCGCGGGCGCTGGCGATGGCCCCGTCGGATCCAGAGCTGCGCGCGATGGTCGAAGGGACGCCCACCAGCGTCGAGGTGACCCCGCGGCCTACCAGGAACCTGGACGCGCCCCCCGTGGCTGTCGACAGCGGCGCGAGCGGTGGCGTGAGCGGCACGGGGCGGGTGGCGGTGCCACTGGGGGTCGGCGAGACGAGCGCCCGGCTGGTGGCTGCCGACGCCGATTCCGAAGCCGGTTCCGTGGTCGCGCGCCTTCTGGCCGAGGGCGAGGTGTTCATAAAATACGGGATGCTCGACCGCGCGGCCGACCACCTGGCGCGCGTGTTCGCCGTCGAGCCCCAGAACCTGGAAGCCCGCGAAAAGTTGATCACCGTCTTGCAGCAACTGGATCGGCCCGCCGATGCGGCCCGTGAGCTGGAGATCCTGGCGCAACACCTGGCGCGCACCGATCCGTCCGCGGCCGAGCGCGCGTTGGCCAAGGCGCGCTTCTTGGACCCGCAAGGCGCGCGCGCCCGAGCTGCGCGTCCGATGTTGCCAACCATGGCGCTGGATGCACCCGACTCCGATCCCCGCGCCAGTCAGGCAACGCCTGCTCCGGCGTGGTCAGGGGGCTTATCCATCCCGATCGCCACAGATTTCGACCAGAACATCGCCACCGGAGACGTCGTTCTCGTCCAGGACAGCGACAGCCACGGGCGCCTGAGCCTGGAAGCGCCGGCGTTCGGCGTGACACCGCGGCCAGAAACGGCGCGCGAGGTGGACTTGACGCCCCCACCAACGGTCGCCCGAAGGGCGCCGCGTGGGCTGGACGTGGCGACACCGCCGCCCGTGCTGACGAACGCCAACCCGGGCCTGGATCTGTCGACGACCCCGCCTCCCCTCATGCGGGGAGGGGCGCCGCACCGACTGGACGTGACACCGCCACCGGTGGAGACCGGGGCGCGCGACCTGGGTGTCGTGACGCCGCCGCCGGTGCGGGCCGGGGCGACGCGCGGGCTGGACCTGTCCACCACGCCGCCGCCAGAACGGATCCGTCCGGCATACCAGGAGCATGTCGCCGCCACGCCTCCCCCCCTCGCGTCGCGCGCCCCGGGGTTGACGACACCACCGCCCTTCGCGCCGCCCCACGAGTTGGACGTCGTGACGCCGCCCCCCGAGATCCGGGGCGCACTGCCCGGTCTGGATCTGGCCACGCCCCCGCCGTCACTTCACAGTGCCGCGATCGATCGTGATTTCGAAGGGATCGCCCTGCCGGGCGCTGGCGCCCCCGAAGTGGATTGGCCGCGTGGTCTGGAAAGGTACCCCGGCTTACCGCTCCCGGGCGAGGGCCTGGTGACCACGTCCGATGACGACGAGCTGAACGAGGACCTGGACCAGGTGACGTTCTTCCTGGATCAAGGGATGCCAGACGATGCTCGGTGGCTGCTGCAGGATCTGGCGACGCGCTTTCCCGGCGACGTGCGGGTGACGACCAAGCTGCGCGACCTGGACGCCGGGGTGAAGCGGGCCGCGCCGATGGAGATCTCCGGGGCGCAACCCGTCGCCGCATTCCCGCTGGACGAGCGCCAATCGACCCCCGCCCCTCGCGCCATGGTCGAGGGGGGAAGCGTGAACGACGCATCGACCCGCATCGATCTGGCGATCGCCTACAAGGAGATGGGGCTTTTCGATGCGGCGATTGCCGAGCTGCGGTCGCTGGTGGACACGCCCAACGAAGTGCTGGCGCTGACGATGATGGGGGAGTGCTTCGAGGCCAAGGGGTCCTTCACCGAGGCTGTGATCCGCTACAAGGGCGCGCTGAACTGCACGCCCATCCGTCCCGACGAGATGATGCAGCTTTATTTCTTGCTCGGTGCCGCCTTCGAACGGCTGGGCGATCCCAGCGAGGCGCTGTACTTCTTCGAGAAGGTCGCGCGGCGCGACCCGCGCTTCCGCGACGTGGATCGGCGCATCCTGGCGCTGAAGCCCAAGCTGGCCAAGGCGGCGCCCTGATGTCGAACCCACCCTCGAATGCTCGCGATGCCCTGGGCGAACGGGCGGCCGCCTATTTTCGGGGTCTGCAGGACCGCATCGTCGCCGGGCTGGAACGGCTGGACGGTGGCAAGTTTCAACGCGATCAGTGGGACCGCCCGGGCGGCGGCGGCGGGCGTTCGTGTGTCCTGGCCGACGGCCACCTGTTCGAGAAAGCCGGCGTGAACTTCTCGGACGTGGCGGGAACCTTCAACCCTGACCTGGCCAAGACGTTGCCCGGTGACGGCGCCGCCTTTCGCGCGTCGGGAGTTTCGCTGGTGCTGCATCCGCGCAATCCCCACGTCCCGACCGTCCACGCCAACGTCCGGTTCATCCAGCGCGGTGCGGGGGCCTGGTTCGGTGGCGGCACCGACCTGACGCCGTACTACGTGGTCCCGGCCGATGCGGTCGCGTTTCATCGCGGGCTGCGGGCGATCTGTGAGCGCCACGATCCCGCTTTATTTCCGCGTTTCAAGGCCTGGTGCGATCGCTACTTCTACCTGCCGCATCGCAAGGAGCCGCGCGGCGTGGGCGGGATCTTCTTCGACTATCTGGGGGCGGGCGCCGAGAAGAGCGCGGGCGAGCCTTCCGTCGCCTCGGCGACGGACCTGGAGCTCGATCCCGAACGCGTGTTCGCGTTCGTGCGCGATCTGGGCGACGGGATGCTGGACACGTACCACGAGATCGCGGTGCGCCGCCGGGATCAGGCGTGGGACGAAGGTCAGCGCGACTGGCAACTTTTGCGCCGCGGGCGCTACGTCGAATTCAATCTGATCTTCGATCGCGGCACCATCTTCGGGCTGCGCACCGATGGCCGCACCGAATCGATCTTGATGTCGCTGCCGCCCGAGGTGCGCTGGCGCTACGCAGCCGCGCCGGCTCCCGGTACCCCCGAGGCCGAGTCGCTGGCGCAGATCTGCGCGCAGCGCGACTGGGCTGATCTCGGCGAGTGATCGCGGGCCGGCGCTCGGCCCCGCGGGCATCTGTGCGTCATGCATCTTCGGGCGCATGCAGGGCCTTTGCTGTCGCGACTTCTTGACACGGCTCATCTGTTCCGTACCATACGGATGTTCAGTCAGACGCCGATCCCAAGGAGACCGCATGAGCCCGCTCACCATCGTTCGCGACGAAGACCGCGACCTACTGACCGACCGCCAGCGGGAAATCCTGGAGTTCATCACCCACTCCATCGGGGAGCGGGGGTATCCGCCCACCCTGCGCGAGATTGGCACCCATTTCGGGATTCGATCCACCAACGGGGTGAACGACCACCTGCGCGCCCTCGAAAAGAAGGGCTACCTGCAGCGCGAGGACTTGAAGTCGCGCGCCCTGCGGCCGGTGTCGGCCTCGGGCAAGCCGATGGAATCCGACCCCGAGGTGGTGGACATTCCGCTGCTGGGTCGCGTCGCCGCCGGTGTGCCGCTGCTGGCCGTCGAGAACGTGAACGAGACCGTCCGCGTCGACCGGTTCTTCATCGGCCAGTCGCGTGAGGTGTTCGCGCTGCGGGTCAAGGGCGACTCGATGATCGAAGATGGCATCTTCGACGGTGACTACATCTTCGTGCGCAAGCAGCTGCAGGCCAACAAGGGTGAGACGGTGGTGGCCATGATCGAAGGCGAGGCCACCGTGAAGCGGTACTACCCCGAGGGCGACGTGATTCGCTTTCAGCCGGCCAACGCCACCATGGAACCGATTTATGTGCGCAAGCGCGACTTCAAGAGCGTGAACCTGCTGGGCATCGTGATCGGCGTTTACCGCCGCATGTCGTAGGTCGCGGGGCCGTCCGGCGGCGCGCCTGCGTGCTACTCTCGGAGCCGGTGCGCCGAGATCGAAAAGATGCTCGCGTTCGGGGCCATCTCGGGCGTGGGACCCTGGTGTCCCTGCTGCTGCACCTGAACCTGCTGGTGCCGCTGTTGGTGGTCGTCTTCTATCGCGCGCGTCAGGAAGAAGCTGCGCGTCCCGACGAAGTCGATGTCGGTTTCGAGAACGTGACGCCCGAGGAACTGCCGCGCGAGCTGCCGCCCCTGGACGACACGCCGCCGCCGCATGCCGTCCCGCCGCAGAAGGCGGCCAAGGCCGCCCGGCCCGAGGAGGTTCAGCCCCCCAAGCCGGAACCCGAGCCCGAGAAGAAGGTCGCCGAGGTACCACCGCCGCCCGTCCCCGCGGTGCCACCGCCCACGCCCCCTCCGGCCCCGCGTCCCCCCCCGCCGGAGGCGCACCAGAAGATCGTCGATCTCGAGAACGAGAAGGACGTCCCGCCCCCTCCCGACGCCAAGTACCTGGCGCAGAAGAACAGCCGCACCGACAAGGAGACCCGCGCCACGCAGACCAACCTGGATCGCGCGCAGAAGGGTGAGGACGCCCCCGCCAAGGCCGAGGGCAAGCGGCCCGATCAGGAGGCCGGAGACGATCGCGCGAAGGTGGCCGAGTTGGAGGAGCAGCAATCCAAGCAAGGCCACCAGGCGCCCGAGTCGCCGGTGCGTCTGAAGACCGAGACCCTGTCGCCACCCGAGCCGCCCGCGCGGCCACTCAAGTCCCCTGTGCTCTCGCTGCGGGAGGTGACGCCGCGCAGCCACGAGATCACCCCCGAAACCGTGGACCCCTCGCTGCCCCACGACCCGGCCGGGTTGCTGGCGCGTTCCCGCCGCAAGTCGGCCTTTCGCGACGACGACGCCGGCCAGCTGAACCAGGGCAAGCGCGTGACGCTGGCGCTATCGGGGAAAGACTACGAGTACATGTTCGGCGCCGAGGCCAAGGCCGATCGCCAGCTGGCCCAGAAGGAACGGTCGACGCGGCTGGGGTCGCGCGTGGGGAAGCGCCTGGCCCAGGTGCGATCGTCGCTGGAGAACTTCATCCCCGACGTCAAGCCGGGCACCACCACCGTGTTGAATGCGCGCGCCGCGCCCTTCGCGGCGTTCATCGCGCGGGTTCACCGCCAGATCCACAAATACTGGGGCTACGGCGTTCTGGAAGACTGGGAGGGCCTTCCGTCCAGCAGCCCCTTCAACAACAACTCCCTGAACACCACGCTGGAGATCGTCCTCAACGACGATGGCACCGTCAGCAAGATCACGCCGGTGAAGGTGTCGGGATACGTCGCCTACGATGCCGCGGCGGTAGACGCGGTGCTGGCGGCCGCGCCGTTTCCGCAGCCCCCGACGGAGATCCTGTCGGTGAACGGCAAGGTGTATTTCCACTGGAACTTCGCGCGCGACGGGCGCGCTTGCGGCACCGAATTCGTGCGCTACTTCATCCTGGATCAGGCCCCGACCGAGCGGTCGCGCGGCCACGGTTGACGCCGTGGTCGGGTGCGCGCTCAGCGCAGTTCGTAGCTGGCCACGTGGCGCAGGTTCAGGAAGTTCACCGTGAAATGCGCCACCACCGGGCCGGTCAGATCACCCGACCAGCGGTACAGCGCGCAAAATAACAGCCCCGCCACGAACGAACCAATCGTCCACGGGAGATGGCGCGCGCGGGGTCCGATGTGCAGCAGCGCGAACACCGCGCTCGAAGCCCAGACGCCCACGGCCGGCATCAGCGCCCCGCGGAAGAACAGCTCCTCGCCGATGGACGACGCCAGCGCCAGGATCACGATCTCGGAGTCGGTCAACGGGCTCAGCAGCGCGCGAAATTCGCGGTGCAGCGCGCGCGCCCATTCGAAGCGGTGCACTGACAGGCGCGACCCGAACACGATCAGCAGACCCAGCGCCGCGCCGATCAGCAACCCGGACCAGAAGCGCGGGTCTTCCTGTCCGGGCCAGCGCCAGAGGTTGGGCTGTCCCCGCACGGATCCCCACACGACCGCGGCCGCCGCGAGCGACAGGTACAGGACCAGCACCAAGGCGGGCCGGGACCAGTTGGAACCGCGCGAGATCATGGTCCGGCATTTTACGAGATCGCCGCTGTGACGCGACCCACAACAGCCGCGCCCGGGTTCTGTCTACTCATGTAAGTAACTGTAATTACAATAAAAGAAGGTCTAGGATTTTACCCAGACGGTCCCGGGCCTGCGTGCTAAAGGTACGGCCGTGACAGTAGCGGCGGTCAAATCGCGACGGAGTCCGGGGCGCAGCCCGATGGCCCGGACCAGCAGCCGCACAGTGGGCTTGCAGAAACTGCTGCTCACGCGGATCTGCGATTTGGACCTGCGCCCCACCGGCGCGCTGGCCGAGTGCGTGGAGCAAGTGATCTCCGAGATGCGCGCCCACGGAATCACCTTCGTCCCGGCCTTCTATCTGGGCGACGACGACTTCTGGACCGCCGATCGCGCGGTCAGCGTGAACATCCCGTGGTACCTGGCCACCCCCGAGCTGTGGCAACTGGTGAACGATCACCTGTTCGAGTACTCGCGCGAGGAAGTGATGATGTACCTGCGCCACGAGGCCGGGCACGCGCTGTGTTACGCGTACGGCCTGTGGAAGCGGCGCGACTGGGTGCAGATGTTCGGGGATTTTCGGCGGCCCTACCGCGATGTGTACGGACCCAACCCGTGGAGCCGTGATTTCGTGCGCTATCTGCACTGGACCGGCATGTACCACTACGCCCAGAAGCACCCCGACGAAGACTGGGCAGAGACCTTCGCCGTGTGGCTGGACCCGTCCTCGCGCTGGCGGCGCCGCTACGGCGACTGGCAGGTGGCGCTGGCCAAGCTGGAGTACATCGATCGCGTGTTGGAGGTCGAACGCGTCTGTCGTGGAGCGTCGCCCAACCCGCGGCTGGGCTTGCGCGTTCCGTATACCGAGATCCGCGAGACCGTCGCCGAGTACTTCGACATCGGCGACGAGGTGGACGAGGATCTCATGGAGTACCGGAAGGATCTGCTGGAGATCTTTCCCCGGCAATCGGCGCCGCAGAAGCAGCCGGTGCGGGGGCGGTTCAGTCACACGTTGAAGTCGCTGTCGGCGGCGCGCTTCATCCAGCAGCACCAGCAGATGTTGATCGATCGTCTGTCCGGCTGGATCGCGGATTCGGATCGCCGGGTCATCTCGCGCTTTCTGCGCCAGATGCAGGCGTTGTGCACCGAGGAACGCCTGATCGTGCCCGAGAGCCGGCGCACGGAGAAACTGGTCGAGCTGACCATCGTGGCCACCTGGCACGTGGTCGACGGCATCCACCGACTGAGCTGATGCGCCATCAACCCGGGGCGAGATCCCCGGGCGTGTTGATGTTCACGAAGCTGCGTAGATCGGGATCGAGGCGTCGCAGCTGCTCCTCGTTCAGGACGCAGGCGTTGATGCTGCCGAGCAAGCGGTGCAGGGCGCGCTGCCCGCTGGCCAAGGCGGCAGCGACCAGCGGTGCCAGGGCCCGATCATAGCGGGCGCACAGGGGTTCGAGCCCACGGGCCAGGCGCGGAACGATGGCCGGGGCCGGCTCTGCGTCGCGCAGGTGCAGCAGCAGGGCGGGCTGCAGGAACGGCATGTCGCCGGCCACGCAAACCACCGCCGAGACGTCGGGCGGAAAAAATGCCAACGCCGCGTCCAGCCCCGCCAGCGGGCCGGCGCCGACCACGCGGTCGGGGATGACGTCGACGTTCAGGTCGCGCAGGGGCGCCGGATCGTTGGCGACCACCACCAGGTGCGGGCCAAACAGGGGACGAAGGACCTCCAGCTGGCGATCGATGATGCGGCGGCCTTCGATGATCAGCAGCGGCTTCGTCGCGCCACCCAACCGTTCGGCGCGGCCGCCGGCCAAGACGGCCGCGCCGACGGCCGTCACTTCGCGTCGCCCGCCTTCAGCGCGGCGTTCACGATGTCCCGCGCCTCCTTCTGGATGGCCTTCAGATGGTCCTCGCCCTTGAAGCTCTCCGCATAGATCTTGTACGCGTTCTCGGTTCCCGAGGGACGGGCGGCGAACCAACCATGCTCCGTTGTGACCTTCAGGCCGCCGATGGGCACGTGGCCCTCGGGCGCCTCGGTCAAGGTGGCTCGGATCGGATCGCCCGCCAGCTCCCGCGCCTGCACCTGCGCCGGCGACAGACGCTTCAGGATCGCTTTCTCCTGGGGGGTGGCTGCCACATCCAGGCGCGCGTACAGGGGTTCACCCAGCTCGGTGGCCAGGCGGCCGTAGGTGACGCCCGGATCCTCGCCCAGCACGGCCGTCATCTCGGCGGCGAGCAAACCCAGCAGGGGGCCATCCTTGTCGGTGGTCCACACGGTGCCGTCCTTGCGCAAGAACGATGCGCCCGCGCTCTCCTCGCCGCCAAAGCCGTAGCTGCCATCGACCAGGCCGTTGACGAAGTACTTGAACCCGACCGGGACCTCGGCCAGCCGACGACCCAGACGCGCCGCCACACGATCGATCAAGCTGCTCGACACCAGCGTCTTGCCGATGGCCGCGTCCGCTCGCCAGCCCGGCCGATGCGAGAACAGGTAGTCGATCGCCACCGCCAGGTAGTGATTGGGGTTCATCAACCCGACCGAGGGCGTGACGATGCCGTGGCGATCGGCGTCGGTGTCGTTGCCGAACGCGATGTCGAAGCGATCCTTCAGGCGGATCAGCCCGGCCATCGCGAAGCGCGACGAGCAGTCCATGCGGATCTTGCCGTCGTGATCGAGCGGCATGAACCCGAAGGTCGGATCTATGGCATCGTTCACCACCTCCAGCGAAAGCCCGTAACGCTCGGCCACGGCGCCCCAGTAACCGATGGCCGCGCCGCCCAGCGGATCGACGCCGATGCGCACCCCCGCGCTGCGCACGGCTTCGAGATCTAACACCTGCGACAGGGCGGTCACATACGGCTCGACGAAGTCGTGCTCGCGCACGTGGGTGGATGCCCGCGCGCGCGCCAGCGGAATGCGCTGCACGTCGCGGTTGCCGGCGGCGATCAACAGATTTGCGTCGTGCTCGATCTCGCCAGTGACATCGCTGTCCGCGGGCCCGCCGTGGGGCGGGTTGTACTTGAAGCCACCGTCTTCAGGCGGGTTGTGCGAAGGCGTGATGATGATGCCGTCGCTGGCGTGCTGCGGGTGCGCGCGGTTGTAGGTCAGGATGGCGAACGACGCGGCGGGCGTCGGCGTGTACGCGTCGTTGGCGGCGATGCGGATCTCGACGTCGTTGGCCACCAGCACTTCCAGCGCGGACTGAAAGGCCGGCTCGGACAGCGCGTGGGTATCGCGCGCCAGGAACAGGGGACCGTCGATGCGGTGGCGGCGCCGATAGTTCACGATGGCCTGGGTGATGGCCAGGATGTGCGTCTCGTTGAACGCGCCGACCAGCGATGTCCCGCGATGCCCCGAGGTTCCGAAGGCCACCTTCTCGGACGGAACGTTCGGGTCTGGAATCGTCGTGAAGTACGCGCTCACCAGGCGTGGAACGTTCACCAGCAGGGCGCGCGGTGCAGGTTGTCCGGGGATCTTCTCGATTGGCAAGTACCACCTCTCCCTAGTATTCCCTTCAGCGTACCACCCGCAGCGCGGAGTGCGACGCTCAGTGACCGACCACGAAGATTGTCTCGAGGTCCAGTCGATCGGGATCGGGGGCCGGCTTGCTCTCGTCGCGCGGCCCGACGAAGAAACGATGGGGTGCGGTGGCCGTCATCAACCACGGGGCGTGGTGCAGGCGCTGGGCGAGGATCTGGTAGGGGCGCGGCCACGCCGGCGAGAGTCCGAACTGCAACTGAAACGGTTCGAACCTGCCGTCGGGCGCTCGCGTCCGAGCCAGCACGAAGTCGACCACGCGCGCGGTCTGGGGCGCGGACAGGTGCGAGTCGACGCGGTAGTACCCGCGCAGCACCAGCGGCCCAGCGATCGCGAAGATCGCCAGATACGCGACCACGCAAGCCCGCCCGGCGGGGGAGCGCGCCAGCCACGCCAGCAACGACGCCACCGGGAAGAAGGCCACCGGCAACAGCACGCCCGCGTAGTGCGCGTAACCGCCCTTGCCTGATAGCGCGTAGAAGACGGCGATGTCGACGACCGACACCAGGTAGAGCAGGGTCAGGGGATCGGGTCGGAGCCGGCCGCGCCGCCCGGCCGCCACCAGGCGGGCGGCGCCGACCAGCAACGATGCGGCGCTGACCAGGCAGGTGAGGACGTGCGCGAACCACAGGAAGCCGACCGGCCCGGCGGTGCGAAAGAAGGCGGTGGTCTGCGAGACGCCGCTGGTGCGCCAGAAACGAAGGTGATCGAAGGGCCACCAGAAACCCTGCTGCCAGAGATAGGAGATGTCGGTGGTCGGAAACTGAAAGAAGTAAAGGTACAGGCCCGTCAGGACGCGTGCGCTGCGCGGCCCTCCTTGCGACTTGGCGAGCAGGAGGCGCGTGTTGGCAAAGTTGTGGCGCAGCTCGAACGCCAGATAGGGCAGGTAGCACGCGCACGCCAGCAGCACGCCGGCCACCAGCCAGCGCCGGTTCAGGCGCGGGCGATACGCCAGCCCGATGGCGAGCGCCAGCGGCCAGAAGTGCAGCAGTGAGAGGTGAAGCTGGAACCCCGCGATCAGGACGAAGCCCACGGCCGCGATGGCGCGGGAATTTGGTTTGGCCGCGACCCGCAGCAGCGCCGCGAGAAAGCACGCCGTCACGCCAGTGACCACGTAGCTCGGCCAGGTGCTGTTCGAGTAGACGATCCACCACGGCGCCGCCGCCGCGAGCAAGAACAGCAGCGCGCCCCGATGCGTGAGGACGCTGGTCAGTGCGGCGGCGGGCGCGGCGTCGGCGGGCGCGGCGTCGGCAGGAAGGGCCGGGCGTCGGTCGGCCGTCTTCGCCAGCACGATCGCGCCAAACAGCGCCAGCGCCGATACGAAGAAGTTCGCGACGAAGGGCGACGTCACGAAGATCTGCGACAGCGCGATGATCCAGAAGAATAGCGGCCCGGGGTGCAACGCCCGCGTGCCGCTGACCGAGTGCCCGAGCGCAGGAAATTCCTCGGCGCGCGCGATGCCGACGGCCGTGCTCCAGAACGACGCCTCCTCGGGACTCAGCCGCGCGTGCCAGGCGGACCAGAGGCGGATGGCGACCGCGGCGGCCAGGATCAACGCGACGGCGACCGCCGACCACGGGCGCCAACGCAGGCGCGGGGACGACGGAGGTGGCGGGGTCACGGGGGGCAGGCTAGTCGCGCGGGAGGGCGCGATCCAGCGCGGAGGGCGGGAAGGGGAGGGTGGTGCCGAGGACGGGGGCTGACCCGAAAGCTACACGGCCAGCTCGACGCGCTTGCCCTTGATGGTCGCCCGGACCATCACGACCGGCGCGGATCGACGCTGCCTTCAACGGGCGAATGCGATTGAAAGAGACGATCAGCGCCGGCTTTCAGTGGGAGGTGTTCAACATCACCGCGACGCCGCTGGTCCACAGCACCAAGTCGGGCCTGCCGTCGCCGCTCACATCAGCGATCTTGAGGTTGCCGTAGGCCCTGACGCTGGTGGGCGCACCAAACCGGCCGTGGCCCTGGTTCAGCAACACGCTGACTTCCCCGTAGCCGGGACCGGGTCCGTTGGCGACGGCAAGATCGATCTGACCGTCGCCATCCAGGTCCCCCAGTGCCGCCGACCGCGGAATGCTGGGCATCGAGTAGGCGACCGGGAACCCGAAGGTTCCGTCTCCCGCGTTCAGAAGGACGCGCACATCGTCGGTGCCGGGCATCCCTTGATAGCCGGGACTGGCGACCACCAGGTCGGGCTTGCCATCGCCCGTCAGGTCACCGATCAACAGTGTCGATTGATCGACCCCGCCCACGTAGTCGACCGCTTCCGAAAACGCACCGTTCCCTTTGTTCAAAAGGACGCTGACCGTTCCCAGGTCGGGACGGGGACGGACGCCTTGGTTGAGGACGAGCAGGTCAGGTTTGCCGTCGCCACTCACGTCTTCGACCTCGAACGCCGTCGCGGACAAGGCCACCGGATGCTTGATGACGGCCGCGAAGGTTCGGCCGCCGTTGTTCGGGAAGACGTCGATGTACCTCGTGCCAGTTTCCTGGTCGTAATTCAACACGGCCAGATCAGGCCTGCCGTCGCCATTCAAATCGGCCGCCCTGATCGACAGAATGAACTCCGTTGCGCCGAGGGTAAGGTCGAACACGCCCGGGGTGGCTGGCGCGAAGGTCCCGTCTCCGCGGTTCAACATCACGAAGGCCGATCGTTCGACAGTGATGATCGCCAGGTCGAGGTCCCGATCGCCGTCCAGATCAGCCGCCTCGACCAAGAAAGGATCGGCGGACGTTTCGATCAGGCTCGACGGGGTCGGAGCCGGAAAGGACCCGGTTCCGTCGTTCAGAAGCACGGCACGACCTAGGAGGAGATCGAGTCGGCCGTCACCGTTGAAATCCCCCTCAACCAGGCCGTACGAAGGATCGGGAACGGGATAGTACACAGGCGCGGGAAAGCCCCCGCGTCCGTCGTTGAGCAACGCACTTACAAAGCCGGGTCGTCGAAGATTGATGCCGCCATCGGTGACCGCCAAATCGACTTTCCCATCGCCATTCAGATCCCCGACAGCGACCCATCCGCCCGCGCCCACGGCGTAGGTAGCGGGACGACCGAAGGAGCCATCGCCTTTGTTCAACAGCAGGCTCATCCCCAGCACCAGGTCGGCATGGCCGTCGAGATTGAAGTCTGCTGATGCGACAGCGCCTCCCCGTGAGTCCAGCACCACCTGATCGCCGAAAGAGCCATCACCACGATTGCGCAACAAGACCGAAGCGCCCCGCATGACCGAGACGACCACGTCGACCGTACCGTCGCCTCGACTGTCGACCAATCCAATGGCATAGGGATCGCCGCCCACGTCAGTCGGCGTCGGGGCACCAAAGGTCGCTTGACCAAGGTTCAGGAGCACACTGACGTCGGGATCGCCGTCGTCGGCTCCCGTGTTCGCCACCACCATGTCCAGCTTTCCATCACGGTTCAGATCGCCCAGAGCGACCGCGCACGGAATTCCCTGCCGGAACTCGGGATCCTTGGCGACCCGGGCCAAGAAATTCACCGGGTCTCGAAACTCTCCATTGCCTTTGTTGAAGAGGACACTGACATAGCCTTCGCTGTTCGGAACTGCCAGGTCGATCCTGCCATCGTCATTCAGATCGCCGAGCGCCATCGAGCTGTGGGGGCTGAACGTGGAAAGATTCGGCACGGCGTAGGTCCCTGCCGCGGTCAGCGCTCCGCGTCCGTCGTTCAGAAGGATGCTGATGCCATTCTTGGTGTCGCTGACCGCCAGATCCGGCTTGCCGTCGCCGTTCAGATCTCCGATCACCACTTTGGCCTGGAGGGCATCAGCTCCGTCAGCGAGGTAATTGTTCGGCTCCGAGAGCCCCCCGCTCTTCATGCTGAGGTACACGTTGACGCCGCCGAACCATCCAGCCACGGCGATGTCGGCCATTCCGTCGCCGTTCAGATCTCCCGCGGCGACGGAATCGGGATCGACGCCGGCCGGATGAGGCGTGGGAGTCAGGAACGAAAGGATCCTGCCCGCGCCTCCCCCCGCGCCGCCGGGGGAGCCGTTCGAGCTCCCCGCCGAGCCACCCGCGTCAGGGCCGCCACCCAGGCCCGGAACGCCTCCAGTTCCCGGCGCCGGGGTCAAGCCTCGGGGTTTGTCGATTCCACAGGCGGCCACCAGCAGGAGCAAGAACAACAGGCAGCTGCCGCGGCATCCCTGGGTTGTCATCAATGCCTTTGTGCCACCAAGGCCCAAATCGTTGCAACCAGCATTGAAATTCGGGCGCCTCCAACAGGCGCCCCGAGACCGGCTCAGAAGAGCGCGGTCGATCCGTGCAACGATCGTCAGATGCGCATCGCGACACACGCGGGTCGTGCCCGGAAGTTTTCATCTCGGTAATACGTGAATCGTACGTGCGTCACTTCTTGCCCGAACTCCCCTCGTGGCCGCAACGTCGAGAATTCGAAATGATTCCGCAGTGCCGAGGACGGGGCTTGAACCCGTAAGGCCTTTTGGGGCAGCGGATTTTAAGTGGTGGCAGGGGAGCGGAACCGGTCGCACGGGGCGGATGCGGCGTACGTCGGAGGGCACCGGGCGCACGAAACGCACAGCCTGGGACTCCGGAGAGGCCCAGATGAGGCCCACTCCCGCTCGAAGTCGACACGATGACCACCCTTCATGATCGTGTCCACCTGGACGGGCCGAGCAGCCGCTTCGACCCGGGGTACGACCAAGGTTTTTCGGGCCCCGGAAAAGCAACCATGAATACCTCTTCTATCTCGTGACCGAAGCGGGTGTGATACCGAAGCTTGAGATTGACGACGATCATAGTTTCTTTGACCGGAATGTTCATCTCGATAGTCCAATCCTTTTCCGGTGCAATTGCCGTGGCCGAAAATTCTCTAAACGGGACGACGGTTCCGTCATAGTCGTCCTCAACACTGAGACGCGGTTGTATGGCGGGCTCGGAGTGGTAGTTGGACAGGGAGAAGAAGACCAGCCCCTCTTCTGAACGCGGGGTTGCCCCGACGACAAGGGCGGGAAGGAGGCCATCCGCGACCAGTTTTGAGAGTAACGCCGTGGCCGATTCGACCGCGAGATCTTTCGAGAGTCTGGCTTTGAGTTCCACCACGTCTCGGAAGGGCCAGAGCCAGTTGGACCGGCCCTTCCTTAGCGGCTCTATCTCCTTAATGAGACCAAAGACTCCCTTGTCTTTGTCTCTTACCCAACGACCTTCGAACGATGGGTCCTTCTTCCAAATTTGGTACTCCGCCAGGAGTTGATCCCGCACATACGTGAGAACCTTTAGAGACTTCCTCTTCTTCTTCTCTCGGACGGCCTCGCGCCATTCCATGTGAATCGCGGAGATTTGGGGCCCTTTCCCGGGGATGAGCGGCCCATAACGCTGCGAAAGTACGAGGACAAATATGTCCGATTTGCGAACGTTTACGAGGCACGTTTCGACGGAATCCACATTGCTGTCGATCAAGAAGTTTGAGCTAAGCCTGTCGGACATGACGGGGTCAAGTCCGAGCGACCGAAGATGCAGTTCAACTTCTGCCCGGAGGTCGACGAGGTCGTAGCACGTCGAACTGATAAAGACCGTCGTCAATGGAGGAATCCTTGTGTAAGAAACGCTTCGAGGCCCATCACGGCGCCGCGTGACCTAGATCGTCGGCCCGTTCTCTGTCCGAACGTCCTCAATTGGCCCTGCGCCTCCTACGAGGCATCCTTCGCCGTCACGGCGTGTTCGGAGAGAATCTTGTGGAGTCTCTCCATCGCGGCCACCATCGTCGGGACTACTTCGGGCCAGGTTGCCTCGTCCGCCCAACCCCCAACAAATGCGATGAAGACTCGACTCGCGCGTTTGGAATCGAGGCGCTGCCAACCCAACATTCCGCCGAACTCGCCCTCGATTTCGCCTCGCTTCGCCAAGAGCGCATCGAAGATCGCCTTGTTTCGGCTTTGGTGCGGGAGATCGATATACAGCTCGACCCGAACGTCATGTTGCCTCACCACGAAGTTCCACCACAGGCCATCCTGCCGTTTCCCATGCCAGTGGTAGGGACCCGGTTTCTGGTCCGCATGAAGACCGCCGACATTCTGCTCGTGAACATGCAGAGCCGTCCAGAACTTGAGCCGCATCTCGTGCCGGTGCCCATACTCGATAGGCTCGTCTGGCTCGTCTGGCTCGTCTGGCTCGTCTGGCTCGTCCTCCTCGGGTTCGTCGAGTGGTTCCGGGACTGGCGGCTTCTCACCGTCCAAGTCGAGGCGTGACGGATTCCAAACCCACTCGGCGATCCTCAGATATAGCTCCTGGCGTTCCTTCTGATCTTCCGGGTCGAAGGCCTCGACCGCGTGAAAAGAAAGCCCCGTCCGCTCGATGAACGCCAAAAAACTCGGATTGTTCAGGTACGCCCCCGGATGGAGGCTCTTCGTCAGCAGGCTGGCGCCGTGGGCGAGATAGGCGTCTCGCTTCTCGGCATAGGGTTTGTCGCTGAGGCTCTGGTTGTACCCACGCTGAATCAGCAGCAGGCCACCAAGCCGGTTGCGGGCTCGATCGAACTCACTTGGGTGATCGAACCAAGCTCGAAAGCGCTCCGGGTGGTCTTCCCATATGTGCTCGACCTCGAAGGGTCGACCCTTACCGTGGTTGACGTAGTCCTCGAAGTGACTGGGAACACCGCATTGGCTGTCGACCCAGTAGCTAAGCCGGGCGAGGATGTGGCGCACACTGTAGAAGTTCTGCTGGTGGGCTCGCAGGTCGGGGTTCTTGCCGAACGTCTCGCCATCTTCGTCAAGACGTTTTCGCAGAAAGGCCGAAAGCTCTTCGAGGCCCTTGCCTCGTAGATCCTTCGTGAGCGAGAAGAGCTTGTACTTAACGAAGCTTTGGGCCGTCAGCTTGTAGTTCCACGCTTGTCGGGTGAGCCAGATGTCGAGGTAGTCCGCGACGAGCTGCAGCTTCCGATCGATGTCGGCCTTCCTCTCTTTGGGATCCAGGGCAGCGAGCAACACCTGAGTCTGGGTCGTGAAGGTTCGCTGCTCGTTGAAGTAGATCGACTCCAACCCTGGTGTGAATTTGCGGCCAGCCTCGCGAATTCGAAGGGTCTGCTTGGCGTAGAAATCGAGGTCTTGCTCAACGAAACGGACGAACCTGTTCGTGCCGTCGAGCCCCAACTCGACCTTCTTGTCACGGACCCAACGGTGGAACTCTGAGCCGATCCGTTCGTAGTCCTTGTTCTCGGCCCCCTTGCCCTGACGAATCGTCTGGGCGTGTCTTGCCCGAAGCCAGTTCTTGAAGAAATCGATGTCTGCTTCCTTGTCGAGTTCCTTCAGGTCCTGCATCCGGGTCTTCCAGAGCTCATTGATGTGCCGCTGCGCGTCCTCCTTGTCGATGTTCGCCAGCACGTAGCCCTTGAGCATCTCAGGCAGGCTCAGGGAGAGCCCGCGGTCGTTCATGGTCTCGAAGATCGTGTACGCATCGTCCTCGGAGTAGGCATCGATCTCGACGAGGTGAACGTTCTCCAGAAGCCAGTCAACGAAGAAGGGCAACGCGTTCCCAACAAGCTCCTCCGGAAAGTGCTCCTGGATATCGCGATAGCGTGCGACGATGTTCTGGACTGACTCGACTGCATCGTCCGCCTCGAACGTCTCGCCCTGAAAGAGACGCTCCATACAAGCCGCTCGCTGCTCGACATCGAGGTTGAACCTTCGTTCGCCGAACTTCGTACTGAAGATCAGCGTCTCGATCGGTACGCCATCAGGCTGCCCTTTTTGAAGGTGGCTCAGGTGAATCAGTAATAGGGTTAGCGTCGTGAGCCGCTGCTGTCCATCCACGATGAATTTCTGCTCGCGCTTATGGCAGATGACGACTGACCCCAAGAAGTAGTGGCCGTATTTCGCCACCTCGCGACGCTCGTCACCATCCTCGAATGAATCTTGAAATTTCGCGGTGAGGTCGTCGATCAACTCGTGGACCTGTCGCTGCTCCCAGGCGTATTCCCGCTGATAGAAGTCGATCGTGTAGCGCGCGCCGCTGAGGAGTTCGCGAACCGTCTTCGCCCTGCCGTCTATCGTCTTGATTGTCGTCACACTAACGTCCCCCCCGCCCAAGGATTCGAGCGCCAGCTCAGAAGCAACGACGTCGGCGGCCGCGACCCTTTCGTCAGCGCCTTCACGCCGCTCGCCCGTAGCGTTCGTAGACGTGCTGGAACACGACGCCGGCCTTCGTCTTGAACACGTCCGGGGTGTAAGCGCGGGGTAGGCCGTTGTCGAGGGCGTCTTCGATTGCGTCGCGAATGCGTGCGCGTGCCTGGGCGGTCTTTTGCCAGTCGATGGTGAAGATCCCGCGCAGCCGCCCCAGGAGCTGGCGGGCGACTTTCTTCACCTCGTCGCGTTCACCGGTCGATAGGTCGGGGCCCGGGCGGGTCAGCAGGTCGAAGACGACCAGTTCTTCTTCGCTGAGCTGCTCACGGACGTGACGGGCTTCTTCGTCGGTCAGGGAGCGGCTGAGACTCAGGAGTTGCTGGAAGAGTTGCTCGATCTGGCTGCTGCCCGCGTTGTATTCGGCAATGAGCGTTTCGAACTTCTGGCGCAGATCGACGCGCGTCTCGTTGGCCTCGATCAATCGGTCGAGCTGGGCGCGAATGGCGGCCTTGAGCCGCTCCAGATCCAGATTCTTAGAATTCGACTTCTTGAACCGTTCGGACAACGCCTGAAAGTCGATACGCGATAGGTCGATGGGGGCGGGCCCTTCTCTGATCATCTCGGTACCCTCTATGGAAGCGTCTAACACTTCGCCGATCCGTCGCAGGACCTCGCCCAGGTCGGCCCTTTCCGGCGTGGTCTCGGCCCTAACCTTCTCGGAGAGCGCGGTCACCGTGGACATACGTACGGCGAACTCGTGCGCCCGCTTGTGGGGTTTGATCGCCGCGTACAGCCGCTCGGCCAGCCGCGCCTGGGCTAGAAATGCCTTTCGCTGCTCGTCGGGCGCGATCAGGACGTTCGTGGCCTCGCCTACGAGCGTCAGTCGATCGAGGGCCCGCGCCGCAGACTCGATCCGCCCCAGTTTCACGGCCACCCCTTCGCAGAACTGGTCCAGAGCCTCCAGCGCCGACCTCAGCTCGTCGACAAGCGCCTCCTTGTCGCGGACGGGGGCACGGTTGCTCCCTGCTGTGCCGTAGATCGCGAGGGCGCGCTCCAGCGACGCGAATACGTTGGCGTAGTCCACCACCACGCCGCTCTGCTTGCCCGGATAGACGCGGTTGGCTCGCGCGATGGTCTGCATCAGCGTGTGGTTCCGCATGGGCTTGTCTAGGTACACGCTGCTGACGCTAGGCGCGTCGAACCCGGTCAGCCACATGGCGCACACGAACACCAGGGACAGCGGATCGTCGGGATCCTTGAACTTATCGTCGAGCGGTGGTTGGGACTCGGCCATCCGCTTCCGATGCGGGACGATGTCGACGCCGAGCTTCCGCATGTCCTCGATCTCGTTTTGTCCCGCCGACACGATGACCGCCATATCGACCGCCTGAAGGCACCGCAGGCGCTCCGTCAGCGCCCCGCGCTCTTCGCCTGGGGCGTCATAGTCGAGGCGCCCGATCGCCTCGCGCACCCGCGCGATTTCGGCATCCCATTCGCGCCGAACCTTCTCGTACGTGCGCAGCGCGGTCGCCTTGTCGATCGACACGACCATCGCCTTGCCCTGGAACCCCCGCCCGAGGAAATGCTGGACGATGTCCTTGGCTACGGTGTCCAGCCGGTCGTCGCGCGTGATCAGGTGGTACCGTTGCCCCAGCAGCTTCTGCAGCCGCGCCTCGCTCTCCTCGTCCAGGGCCGCCTGGTCGATGACATCGTAGACGTCGTCGTTCAGGTCGGGGTTCGTCAGATGCAGCTCGGGGGTGCGGTTCTCGTAGTAGAGGGGGACCGTTGCGCCGTCCTCGATCGATTGCTGGAAGTCGTAGACGCTAACGTAGTCGCCGAACACCTCGCGGGTGCGCTCCTCGCCGGCGATTAAGGGGGTCCCTGTGAAGGCCACGAACAGCGCGTTCGGCAGGGCCGCCCGCATGTTCATGGCCAGGCTGTCGTATTGGGAACGGTGCGCCTCGTCGACGATGACGATCACGTCGCGTCGATCGCATAGGACGTCCAAGGTCTGGAACTTGTGGATCAGGGTGAAGACGTAGCGGTGGTTCTCGGCGAGCAGTTGCCGCAGGTGCACGCCGCTGGCGGCGTGGCACTTGGTCGCGTCGTCCACGGCGCCGCATGCGGCGAAGGTCTTGGCGATCTGGTCGTCCAGCTCGACGCGGTCGGTGACCACCACGAACGTCCAGTTGCCCGGGACCGCGCGCAGGATCTTCTGCGCGTAGAACACCATCGAGAAGCTCTTGCCGGACCCCTGCGTCTGCCAGAACACACCCGCCCGCCCGTGGCCCGCGGCGCGCGCGTCCAGCGTCGCGGCGATCGCGTTGTTCACCCCCAGGAACTGGTGGTTCTGGCCCAGGATTTTGGCCAGGCCGCTCTTGTGCTCTGAGAACAGCGTGAAGTTCTGAACCAGATCGAGCAGGCGGCGCTTGTCGCAGGTACCCCGCAGCAGAACCTCCAGCGACACGCGCCGGGGCTCGTCCTCGCGCTCGATCCGCTTCCACTCGAAGAAGCGGCCCCAATCGGCGGTCAGCGACCCAACCCGACTGTCGGTCCCGTTCGACGCGATCAGCAACGCGTTGTATGCGAACAGCCGCGGGACGCCGTTCTGCGGATGCTGGTAGCTGGTCAGGTTCTCGTCGAACGCTTGCCGCGGCGGAACGCCGGGGCGCTTCAGCTCCAGCACGACCCACGGCAGGCCGTTGACGTAAAGGATGACGTCGGGGATGCAGGTGTAAAGCGGCCCCTTCAACGTGAGCTGTCGGACCGCGACGAAGTCGTTGCGCTCGGGCGTCTCCCAGTCTACGACCCGGACAGTGGTGGGCTGCTCCTCCCCGGTGCGTGCGTCTTTGGTCGTGACCGCCACACCAGCGGTCAGTAGTCGGTGAACGTCGCGGTTGGCTGCGGCTGACCCCATCGCAATTCGATCGCGGAGGAGATCGTCGATCGCCACCTCCAACGCTGCGGGCGGTGCTTTCGGGTTCAGCGCCACCAGGGCGGCGCGGAGGCGGGCCGTTAGAACGACGTCGCGCGGAGCGTCTCGCCCGAGCGTTCCGGCCGGACCGAATATCTCACCCGCCATCGACACCAGAGTCCAGCCCAGGTCGGCGAGGATATCCTCGGCCGACTGCTCGACCAGCGCCTGCTCAGTGTAGGCGTGTGAGGTCATGCAGCGGACTCGACGTCTATGGACAGATGGCCGGAGAGGAGGCGGGGGAGAAGGAGGGCCCGGGTCTTGCGGAGGTTCTGAGCCTGAAAGACGAGCGTCTGTTGATCAAGAAACAAAGGCACCACGCGGTCATTGAACTGCTGCGCGAGTTCGCGAGGTGGCAAGGCGACGCTGAAGTCGGTCATCACATTCCAGGATGCGCGGGGCATCTTGGCGCCATTTGCGCTAGCGTTCGCGTGAGCTACGAATCCGTCGCTTGACGTCACACATACGACCAGCCCGTAATAGGCGGCATCCTTCGCCGAGATCACGATCGTGTCCGCCGAGCAAATGCCGTCAAACGGGGCAACACTGACCTTGTGAAAATATGGACGGATCTTTCCGAAAAGGACTTCCCCACGCTTGAAGAGCAGCTTGTTCGATCCCAGATCTGTTGAAACCTCCCAGGCGTTGAGAGCCACGCTCCGACGGGGAATGTGTTCGAGTCCAACGTACGGCATTGTCGCTTCGAGTTCTCCCTTGGCTATGCTCCGCCTGTTTTCGACCGCGATGGAGCCCGCCCTTGCCACAGACCATCCCTTGGGAATCTGACCAATGTGCGAGTCGACAAGGGGGACCGTCTCGTGTTCCGGATAGCGGAAGTTCACGAACCACTCGCGATAGAACCTCCGGGCCATCTCGTCGAGCACCCGAATGCGACGCTCGCAGTTCTCGATGAGGTCGTCGTACGCCGCCAGGGCAGCTCCTATGCGTTGTTGCTCTGCCAGGCCCGGAGCGTTGACCTCCAGCTTCTCTATGTCGGGGAGCCGCATATGTTCGACCGTCGATCCCGACCCGAAGGACCGGATCTGAGCTTGAAGGTCGGGACCCATCAACGAGTAGAGAAGGAAATCAGCGTCGGCCAACTTGGGGTTCGCCCGAAAATGGTAGAGACGCTGCCCGAGGAAGATCTGCTCGTCGGTTCTTATTTTGCCGACTCCCCCCAGTGGAGCCTCCCTGGTTAGCAACACGTCGCCCCGCCGGGGGGCCAAGCGCCTGGTCCACCGATGAAACGTGTTCTCGGCTACGTACCTGACGTTTTTGGTATCGACGAACCCGTCCCGAACGTTCGTCGTCCGGATCATTTTGAACGGCGTCGAGCCTTCGACGATGGGGGCGGTTCGATTCACGCAGTCAACGTGGGCGTCGCATAGGCTGACAAACGGGATCCGCCTCCAGCCTTGGCTGTTACCGCTGTTCATACGTCGAGCATCTCCGCCGCGTTCCGCGCGATCGTCTTCTCCAACTTCCGCGCCTCGATCGTGAGCTTCTCGAACTCCTCGTTGAGCGCCTCGAATCGCGTCCGAAAGTCCTCGTTGCTCACCTCTTCCCCCGGCGCCACCCCGACGTAGCGGCCCGGGTTCAGGCTCCACTCTTGAGTCTCGATCTCCTTCGCGGTCGCGACTCTGCACAGCCCTGGCACGTCAGCGTACTTCGCCTTTTTGCCGAAGATCTCGCGTAGCTTCTCGGTCGCTTCGTCGCCGCCGAACGTGACGTCGATGTCTTCGCCCCGGTACAGGCGCACGACATTCGCCAGGAATCCGATCTGCCCCGGCGTCCAATCCCGGTGCGCGCGATCGACTTGCCGGTAGATATGGCGCAAATCCAAGAACAGCACCTGGTCTTTGCGTTTCGTGTGCGCTTTGCTGCGATCCAGAAACCACAGGGTGCAGGGCAACGTCACGGTGTAGAACATGTTCGGCCCGACTGCGACCATGACGTCTACGGCACGCGCCTCGATGAGCTGTTTCCGGACCTCCAGTTCCGAGCTGCGCGCGTCCGAAGCCGAGTTCGCCATGACGAACCCCGCGCGGCCCTGGGCGTTCATTGCGGCGTAGAAAAGCTGAATCCATAGGTAGTTCGCGTTATCCGTCTTCGGGACGCCGAACGGGAAGCGCCGACCCGTTCCCACCGAGTCGCGGATTCTGTCCTTGTCGACCTTGTCGACGTTGAACGGCGGATTGGCCAGAACGAAGTCGAAGCGACCGACGAGGTTATGCGGATCGTCGTAATAGCTGTTGATCTCGCCGCCGTGCCGGATGTCCCCTTCCAGCCCGTGGACGGCCAGGTTCAGGCGGCAGAGGCGGCCCGTATCGTCGACTTTCTCGACCCCGTGGATTGACAGTGCGTTTGTCTTTCGGTGCTCGTTGACGAAGCGCGCGCTCTGCACGAACATGCCGCCCGAGCCGCAAGCCGGATCAAGGACGCGCCCCTGAAACGGCTCCAGGATCTCGACCATAAGCCGGACGATGCTGGTCGGCGTGTAGAACTCCCCGCCCCCCTGACCTTCCGTCATGGCGAATTCGGACAGGAAATACTCGTAGATCTTCCCGAACGAGTCGCCTTCCAGGTCGAGCGGGATGGTCGAGAAGGTCTTCAGCAGCCCTTTGAGCAGCCGCGCGTTAAAGAGCTGGTAAGTCTTTGGCAGGACGCCCGCGAGTTGCGGGTTGTCGCGCTCGATCGCCCGCATCGCATCGTCAACCGCCTGTCCGATGGACTTCTTATTCCGTCCGCCCTCCGGGTACTCCAGTAGCTCGTCGAAGCGCGCCTCCGCCGTCAGGAACAGCACGCCTGACGCATGATAGGCGCCGGGATCATCGACCCGCGACCCGCGCCGGCCCGTGGCCGCTATCTCCAGTTCCGCCCGCCGCGCTGCGAACCGGGCGTCGGCGAACCTCAGAAAGATCAAACCAAGGACCGGCTGCGAGTACTGCGCGGCGGTCAGACCACTGTTCGCCCGGAGCGCGTCCGCGCCCTCCCAGAGGCGCTTCTCAAGCGTGGCGGTCGCGGCGTCTTTCGATGAGGGGGCGATCCAGCGCATTGGTCCTGTGGCGTCCGGGAAAGTGTCGGACGGATGCGATTGTACATCGCGAGACGCCCGCCCCGAAGGGGCCACCAAGGACCGGTTCCGGGGCCCCGGCTGGGCCACGCCACGTGAGCCTTTGGCTTATGGCAGGGGGCTCCCGCGCCGACGTCCAGCGAAACCTCGGCCACTCAGCGCCCGTCCTCACGAGCGAGACCTACGGTCACATCGGAGAGGACCACCGCGTTCGGGAGTCAGACGCACGCTTGGCGCTCGGGCTGCGCGCGCGGCACGGACCTCGGGCGCCGACCGATGAAGGTTCTCAGCGACGAAGAGGAGATCGAACAAGGAGCCATGGGGATTGGGTTGTCGTAGGCGGACGAGACTCTTCTCGGGTCCCCCCATCGCCGCGATTCACAGGCACGGCTGTCTAGCGTTCGCCACCGTCCTGCACTAAGGAATGACGGTGGGGAAGGAGTCACTTGCCCGGAGGAAGCGCCGCGAGGCTCGGGTCGCCGAGCGTTCCGAGTCTGACAGCGGAGCCGACCGCAACAAACCCCACCGGGTTCAGATGTGGGTAGTCTCCTTTCTGGACATCATGGGATTCCGAGACGCCCTTATGTCTCTGGACGTATTCCCCCTTCCTACGGATCGAGATGGCGGAAACCGTTTGGCGATTGAGGTGGGGCGAGTTGTGGGAATCCGTCGAAATCTCTTCGACGGCATCAATCTGTTTATGAAGAGCGCGGTGAACGCACCCACGCCAGATCTAGCGGATCTGTCATCTGAGGGGCGTCGTCTTTTCGAGGAGTGGCGTCGAGTGAAAGTGGACTCCACGGGATTCTCCGACAGCTATGTGATGTCCCTGACGCTGTCGAATGAGCACGAGCACCTTGCCATGAGATCCCTCCTCACGATGGTCCTGGCCTGCGCGTCAGCGGCGCTGTTACAGCTGGCATCTGGCCGTCGAAACCTTCGTGACTCGCTTCCGGTGCGAGGTGGCATCGACGTCGGCCCGGGCATCAAGAGCAACGGTGATCTTTTCTCGTCAGCCACGGCCAAGGTCGCAGTTCTCGAAAAGAAGGCCGATTTCCCAAGAATTCTAGTCGGCGACGACTTCCGAAGAATGCTTTCGTCTTACGTGCATCGCTCTTCCCCCGATGCCACCGGACAGATACAGGCAAGTATTGCGACTCGCGTGGGAGCATTGCTCTACCAGGATGCAGACGACGGCCTCTGGGCTGTCGATTTCCTGGGTGAGGCCTTCCGTGATCTCGCCGCCGGCCGGCTTCCGCGCGACGTGATTGAAGGCGTCTGGCGGTTCGTACAGGCCTGTCAGGATCATTTCAAGCACGACAAGAAGCTCGGCCCTCGCTACAACCGTCTTGCTCGCTACGTTAGCGAACGGCTGCAAGTCTGGGGGGTGTCACCCTAGAGGCCCAGTTGAGGCCCATGCGCCGCGTGAATGGGTGATGCGGGTGGTTCCATGATCCCTGGATTCCCGAATGATCCGCTGTGCCGAGGACGGGGCTTGAACCCGTAAGCCCTTTTGGGGCAGCGGATTTTAAGTCCGCCGCGTTTACCATTTCGCCACCTCGGCTACGTCAAGAACGGCGCGAGCTTAGCGGTTGACGCCTCCCCAGGTCGAGGCCATCGTGCCGACAGACCGGTGTCCCGCGCACGCGCCTCGTTGGCGTGCGGCAACCCGGTCGATTTCGGGCGTTCGCCTGGAGGTTGCGTCCCGGCGCTCCTCCAGTCTAGAGAGACAGCTTGGCAGAAACGCTGCTCATGCCTTCGGGGTCGGAGGCGGCCAAGGTGGTGGACAAGATCCGGAGGCGGTACCAGGCGCGTGGCCCGGGCTCCGGCCGCTCGCGCTTCGTGGTGTGGGGGCTCACGATCCTGGTCGCCGCGGCGGCGGTGGTGTGGACGGTGCGCGCCGGCCGCGTGCTGTCACAGACGTTTGACGAGCCCCATCACCTGGCGACCGGCCTCGAGTGGTGGCAGTTCCACAGCAGCCGCTGGTGGACGGAGAACCCGCCGCTTCCGAAGATCGCCATCGGTCTCGGTCCGCATCTCGCCGGCCTGCGCCTGCCCGAGCGCGACCATGACACCTGGGACCCGAGGGCCCCGGAGAACAGCCCTTGGAAGGTGGGCAACGAGGCTCTGTACCGGGACGGGGGCGACCCCCAACGTTGGTTGAGGTTGGCGCGTCTTGGCAACCTGCCGTTTCTGTTGCTGACGCTGCTCCTGACATTTCTCCTCGCGCGGGGACGGCAACGGCCCTGGGCTGGCCTGGTGGCCACGGCGCTAGTCGCGACGTATCCACCGCTGCTCGGCCATGCGGCGCTGGCCACCACCGACATTGCGACCGTCGCCACCACGCTGCTTTTTCTCTACTGTCTGGACGCCTGGTGGCGCCGCCGACGACTGCACCGCGCGGCGATCGTGGGCGCCGCGTTCGGTCTGGCTTTGCTCTGCAAACTGACCGCTCCCCTCCTGTGCGGCGCCGTCGCGGTGGGCTGGCTGCTCGGGCGTCGGCTCACGCGGAAGCTGCAAGCCGAAGCAGCGCCGCCGCCGGCGCCGCGGGCCGCAGCGTCGACGAAGCGGGCGGCGGTTCCCAGATCGGTTCGCAAGCCCGTCGAGTGGCCACGTCGGGGATCCGCTCGGGACCACGTCGATCATCCGGTGCTCTTCGCCGGTCTCACCGCGCTCTGCGGACTGCTCGCGACCTTCGTGGTGGTGTGGGCGGGGTACCGCTTCTCGATCGGCCGCATCGACGATATTTCTCCCATCGGCTTCATGCGTGCTCCGATATTGCCGGCCGTCGCCGATCGCCCGGCCTGGCTGGCGTGGTTGTGTCAGCTGCGCCTGCCCGCGCCAGAGGTGCCGCACGGCTATCTATTTCTGAAGACACACAACAGTCACGGTCACCTGGCCTATCTGTTCGGCAACGTGAGCGATCACGGGTTTTGGAACTTCTATCTCGTCGGCCTTCTGCTGAAGTCCCCGTTGTCCTTTCTGCTCCTGGTCGCAATCGCGACGATGGTGGTCGTTCGGCTGGCGGGCCGGGCGGGCCCGACCACGCCCACCGGGCCCGCCGTTGGGCTGGCTGCGCTGGCGGTCTTGGCACTGTCGACGGTCGGCACGATCAACATCGGTCTCAGACACATCCTGGCGGTCGTACCGCTGATCGCGGTCTGGATTGCGGGCGCCGTGGACGTCCTCATCGAAGCGGCGCCGGCCCGTGGCCTTCGCCCCCTGGCCATCGGAGGCGTCGCGCTTCTGCTTGCGGCAAACGCTGTCGTCGTCGAGCGCGCGGAGCCCGAGCTGATGGCGTACTTCAATCCGCTGGCGGGGCACGAGCCAGGAGCCGCGCTCATCGACTCGGACCTGGATTGGGGCCAGGACTTCGCGTTCCTCAAGCGTGAGCTCGCGACGCGGAAGATCCCCGAGGTGCGGATGGCGCTGTTCGGCACGGTGAGACCATGCGGCCCCGACATGCCGACGCTGCGCCCGCTGGTTCCCCGCCAGCCGGCGACAGGTTGGATCGTGATCAGCGAGAACTACTACCGTGCGCCGGACCTCATTGGCCTGCGCCGCGATCCCTGCGATCCGTCGACCGCGTACGGTTTTCACGAAGCACCCGCGGATGGTTTTGCCTGGCTGCGCGCGCACACGCCGGTGGCCCGCATCGGCGCGTCGCTGCGCCTGTACCACATCGACGAGCCCCCGCCGCCAGCCACCACCGTCGGCGACGCTGCGGCCATTACCAGTGCTGCGCTACCCGCGACCGCGGAACCCAAAGTGCCGGTACGCGCTCACCCGAAACACAAGGGTCGGCACAGTCGGTAGTGGTGCCTCGCTGATCTGAGCGTGTGCGTTTCACCGCCTCGCTTTCGCGACATGTACGGGAGGAGTGTCCGGGATGCGGGCCCGGCCCACACTGTCGGACTGGGACCTCACGAACTCGTCGGCGCGCCGCCGAATATCTCTGGTTGGGTGTTAGCCTGGAAGAGCGATCGTGCTGCGCAACCCGCCAGTCTTCGCCGTCGCCGATAGGTCGCAATGAGTGTTCAGTTGAAACACGAATCGGTCCTTCGACCTGCTTCGCGCTGGATACGCCGCCGTGGGCGGGCCAAGGTTTCGGTGACGCTGGCGATGACGATCGCCCTCGCGGCGGGCGTCGTCAGCGCGACCATGATGGCCCCCGCCGCTGCCGCGGCCAGCCGGACGTCCGCCGACGAAATCGCCCAGCTGAATCGGCGCGCCACGGACGAGTACGAGAGCCTCAACTTCGACAAGGCCCGCGAGACCCTGACCGCCGCGCTGGCGGCGTGTGAGCACGCGGGCCTCACGCACCACCAGGTCGCCGCGGAGGCCCATCTGTTGATGGGGGTGGTGTTGCTCGCGGGCGGTGACAAGCAGAGCGCCGACGCTGCGGCGGAGTTTCGCCGAGCGATCGAGATCCGACCTTCGATCGCGATACCCGAGCGCCTGGCGAATCCTGAGATTCAGAAAGCCTTCGCGGAGGCGACGAGTCGCGCGTCCACGGCCGCCGCGCGCCCGCCGGCGGCACGGCCCGCAGAGGATCGCGACGGCGACGAGTCGACCGAGCCCGATTCGAAGGCGGTGCCGGAAACGACCGCCCACGCGTCGGCCGACTCCGACTCTGACTCCGACGCAGACGAATCCGACGACGACGACGGCGAGACGGCCCGATCTTGGTTCCTCGGCTTCGGCGCGGGCAGCGGGCTGGGCTGGACGTCGGGCACCGGCGAGGTGACCGACGCGCGGGTCCAGTCCGGGTTCCACGCCGCCGCAGTGGCGCACGTGCTCCCGGAGATCGGTTACTTCATTCGGCCGGACCTGCTGCTCTCGGCGCAACTGCGCGTGCAATTCGTATCGGGCGCCTCCAGCCAGCTTGATCCGTCGATGACCATTTGCGGATCGGATCATGTTTGTTCGGCCAGCAAGGGCGCGATGGCCGCGTTTGCCAAGGCGACCTGGTACCTCGGCGAAGGGCGGACGTTTCGTCCCTATCTGGCGGGCATGCTGGGATTCGGTCAGATCCGCCACCTGGCTTCGGTCCCGGGGGCCGCGACCTGCGGCACCGACGCCAGCCATCCCGTGGCGTGTACGGATACCGTCGCGGCCGGGCCGATCTTCCTGGGACCGGGCGGTGGCCTGATGGTCAACGTCGCTCCGCATTTCGCGCTGACGGTGGGCGCCAGCACCTTCGTCGCGATCCCGCGGTTCACGGTCCATCTCGATCTCGTCGCGGGAATCGCGGTCGAGCTGTGAACAAAGAAATGCTCCCCCATCGCTCCCATAGCCGCCTCCTGCCTCTCGCCCTCGCGCTCTGCAGCGTGCAGGTCCTCTCGTGCTTCGCCGCACCCGAGACTTGTCACCAGTGCAACCAGGCACTGCCCGATGGCTCGGTCACCGGCAGCGGCGGCGAAGGCGGAACGACGCCTGGGGGGACGGGCGGGACGGTGAGTGGAAGCGGTGGGCAGGTCGGAGGGGGGGGCGGCCCGGGATCGGGGGGAATCGCGGCGGGGGGGGCCAGCGGTACCGCCGGTCGAGGAGGAGGCGGCGGCGCGACCGCGGCGGGAGGAAGCCACTCCGGCGGTACGGCGGTGGGCGGCGTCGGTGCCGGGACCAGCGGCGGCATGACCGGCTCGGGCGGCTCCGGCGGCATGGGTGGCATGGGGATGCCCGCGACCGGCGGTGTCGGCGGTCAAGCCTCCGGCTCGGGCGGCGCCACCGGCGGAAGCGGCTTGGCGTCCGGGGGCACCAGCGTCGGTGGCGGCGGAAACAGCTCGGGCGGAGCCGGAGGCCGCGGAGGCATGGCCGCGGGGGGAACGACGGCGCCGATCGATCCCGATCTCGTCCTCTGGTACAAGTTCGACGAATCCTCGGGCACCTCGGCCGCCGACGCGGCCATGTTCGGGGGCACAGCGCGAAATGGGACGCTGACGAATGCCTCGACCGGCACCGCCTCGTTCTCCTCGACCGCGAAGGTCGGGTCGCACTCCGTTTCTCTGACGGGCACGAGCTCGAGCGTGGGTGGCTATGTGTCGGCAGCCAACCTCTCCTCGGTGGCGCCGAGCGCCCTCACGATCGCGTGCTGGATCTACGTGACGGCCGACCAGACCTGGCAGCGTGTGTTCGATTTCGGCAAGGCACCCGCCAGCGGGGGCACACCGGCTTCGTACATGTTCCTCACCACCCACCAGAGCGGCGCCGCGGCGATGCGCTTCGCCATCACGAACAACGGGATCGGCAACGAACAGAGGATCGACATGTCCACGCCGGCCGTCCCGTCCCTGAACGCCTGGCACCACGTCGCGGTGACCCTGGGCTCCGGCTCGACCTACACGGGCACGCTCTACGTCGATCGGGCGGTGGCGGGCACCAACACCGCGATGACCCTCCACTGGAGTGATCTCGGGGTGACCGACTCGAACAACTTCGGCCGCTCCCTCTTCGCCGCTGACCCCTATTTCGCGGGCATGCTGGATGATTGCCGCGTGTACCGGCGGGCGCTCTCGGCGTCGGAGATCGTGGCCCTGCCCTGACCCGGCGTCGTCTTGGGTCCGAGCGACCGCGATCGGGCCGATGAACGTTGGTCAGCTTTCGTCAGGTTTCGTCACTTTTCTTGCGCGAACGCGGCCAACAGCGCGGCCACGTCGGGGGGCGCGTCGTCCGTTTCCGTTTTCGCGACCGGCGGATCGCGGTAGGCGTATACGGGAAGTCGATCGCGCAGCGGAGAGATCGCGTCCCACAACTGGATCAGGGTCTTGCAGGGGCGCGGACCGGAGCGTCCGTCCAGTGCGCGCACCGCCTGCAGCGCGGTGATGAGCTGCTTGTCCGTCAAGGTCGCGTTGGCATCCTGGTGCCGATCCACGAAGTCCTTCATGCGCTCTTCGCTGATCTGAACCAGATCGCAGTTCGACGAGAAGTACAGGTACAGCGTCCCGAGGACAGCCTCCGGGTGATCGTCCCACGCATAGCTGGGCGGCGGCGGGGGCGACTTCGGCTTCTCCGATGGAAACATGCGGTCAGCCTAGCACCGCTGGCGAGCGCGCACGCAGCGCGAGCCAGCCGTACCAGGTCATCGACCCAGCCGCAGAACCTGGATCTCATCGTGCGTGAACGCGAATGCCGCCACGAAGCCGTCCCCGACGCGGGCCAACGCCAGGTTGGTATCGAAGGACCAGTACCCCGGTGCTCCCGGGTCGCTGGAAGGCGGGGGGGCCGGGGCCTGATCGAGTGGATGCTGGAAGTGCCACCCGCTTGGGTCGAGGGCGGACGACGCGGGCCACACGCCTGCCAGCGTTCCGTGATCGGCGACCAGCCCGACGGGCATTCCTTCCTTGACGCCGCCCACGAGTGAGACCGTGGTGACTTGGTTGGTCGCGTCCACCAACGACAACTTCGCGCTGTACGGCTCTCCAAGCCCCAGCGCGATCGCCGTGTCGGTGGCGGCCAGCGCGCTGAAGGACCAGAAAGACCACGTCCCCATGGCGATCGGCGCGCCCAGCGTCTGCAGGCCGCCATCCAGGCGTTGGGCACGTACCGGATCGCCGGTGACCAGGACGTAGCCGGAGGGGCTGGCTGCCAGGGCGAAGGGGCTGCCGCTCCGGGTGGGGGAGGCCGCCGTCGAGGGGAAGCTCACCGGAGCGCCGACCGCCTCGAAGCGCGTTCCCAGCGCCTGCAACACGATGGTTGTCATCGCCTGCTCGCTGGCGCGCCAGGCCAGCAGCCAGCCGCCGGCTCCGTGAACCACGGCGGGGGTAAACCCGGGGCCTGAATAGACGGGGACCAGTTCGTCCTGGTCGGGGGCCAACGACGAGCAGCCGATCTGGCCGGCCGATCCCAGGCCCACGCAGATCAGGTAGCGCTGACCATCCGACGCGATGGCGGGCAGGCTGGGCCTATCACTGCCGAGCGGCTTTCGAACCACGGCGCCCTTTCGAACACCTTGGGCGTCGATGCGGTGAACCAGCAACTCGGAGACGACGTTGGCGTCGTTGCTCCATCCGGAGTAGGCGATGGCTGCCTCTGCGCCGAGCGCGGCCATCACGGGCCCATTGGCGAAGAGTTCCGTCGACCAGTGGTCGGCGACGACGATCGAACCCGCAGGCGCTCCTGCCTGACCTCCGGCGCCGCCGCTGGCGGTGCCGCCCGTCGCTGTGCCTCCTCCGGAGGCGTTCGGCGTCCCGGCCGTGCCACCCGCGCTTGGGCCAACGTGGTGTCCGTCCTGACATCCGCCCAGCACAACCGCTGTCGCAAACAATCCGACCGCGGCCGGCAACCATCGCAAGCGCTTCATGGGTTCTCGGACCTATGCCGCCGCCCGGCGGCGTGGACAAACCGCCCCGGCCTTCAGGCCCAGCGCGCCGTGATCGCAGCCAGGTCCAGTCCTTGTCGCGCCTGCCGGCGAGCGTCCGCCAGCGTCAGTCCGTGGCCGGCGATCGGGGGCCACGGGGGCGGCGGCTGTTGCCAGGTCCCGTCGGCGGCCCGCATGTGGCTGCGATCGCTGCCGAAGGTCGAAACGAAATCGTCGGCGGGAATCAGCCCGAAGCGCGGCTGAAAGCGCGCGGGAACCAGCTGAGGGCTGGGGAAAGTCGTCTCCAGCCAGGTGCGCGCAGCGATCGGAAACCCCAGGCAACCGTCGAGATCCCAGAGACGCCAGTCCTCGCCGGAGCGGGTCGCCAGCACGACGTGGTAGTCCCACAAGATCGGCGCGCCGCTCACGCCCGCCTTCTGCTGCCAGCACGCCACCTGCGCGCCCGCGCCCACGATGACCACGACCAAGCGTTCGTCGCCCGCCGTGGCCGGGTCCTGGGCCAGATGCCAGATGTTCTCTTCGCACCAAAACGGCTGATAGAGCGGCGGTTTCAAGGGACGATCTTGTATACCGCCCGGCCCGACGGAGCGCGGACAAAAAAAATCCCCCGGCGCATTTTCCGTGGCGCCGGGGGATAGGGTCAAGCGAGATACGTGGTCGCGTCCTAAACCGCGTCTTCACCCCGTTCGTTGGTGCGGATACGAATCACTTCTTCGACCGACGTGACGAAGATCTTGCCGTCGCCGATCTTGCCGGTCTTGGCGGCCAGCGTGATGGCCGAGATGACGTCGCTGACCATCGAGTCTTTGACGACGATCTCCAGTTTCACCTTGGGCACGAAGTCGGTGACGTAGGACGAACCGCGATACACCTCGGTCTTGCCGCCCGTGCGGCCGAATCCCTTGACCTCCGCGACGGTCAGGCCCGATACGCCTACGTCGCGCAAACGATCCTTCACGTCGTCCAGCTTGAACGGCTTGATGATGGCTTCTACTTTTTTCATGACGGGCTTCTCCTTGAGCGAGGCGATGTGTGAGCCGCGACCGGTCGGTCAGGCCCGTTCTGCTTGCAGGCTGGACGCTGCCACCGCCGACGCGGACGTCGCGGTCTCCATGGCGCCGTGGCCCATCGCTTCGTCCGGGTGATACCCCGCCTCGCCGTGATCGTTGAGATCCAGACCTTCTTCTTCGGCGTCGACCGTGGGACGCAGACCGACGACCGCCTTGATCCCGTACGCAATGGCAGCCGTCGCCACCACGGACAGGACCACCGTGAAGCCCATCGCCTTCAGTTGCTCGATCCACAGGGTCTTGCCCACCAGGGCCGCCAGGTTGGTGTTCAGGTTGCCGTTCACGTCCGGCGTCGCGAAGATGCCGGTGACCAGCGCGCCCATGGTGCCGCCCACGCCATGCACGCCGAAGGTGTCCAGCGCGTCGTCGTAGTTGAAGATCGCCTTCAGCTTGGTGCAGGCCAGGAAGGGCACCACGCCCGCCAGGACGCCGATGATGACCGCGCTGGACGGGGTGACGAAGCCGGTTCCCGGTGTGATGACCACCAGGCCGGCCACCGCGCCCGAGCAGAAGCCCAGCACCGTCGGCTTGCCCCGGGTGATCCACTCGAGCAGCGGCCAAACGGTCGCGGCCACGGCGGTCGCCAGCGTGGTGGTGGTGAAGGCGTTGGCGGCCACCACATCCGAGGCCACCGCGCTGCCGGCGTTGAAGCCGTACCAGCCCACCCACAGCATGCCAGTGCCGACCATGGTCAGCACCAGGCTGTGCGGCGCGAACGATCGCTTGCCGAAGCCCGCGCGCTTGCCGAGGATCAGGCACAGCACCAGCGCCGACCAGCCCGACGACATGTGAACCACCGTGCCGCCAGCGAAGTCGATGGCCTTGATGGCGGCCTTGGCATTCCAGACGCCGTTCATCAGGCCGTCCACGCCCCACACCATGTGGGCCAGCGGGAAGTACACCACGAACATCCAGACCACGATGAAGGCCATGATGGCCGAGTACTTCATGCGCTCGGCGATGGCGCCGACGATCAGGGCGGGCGTGATGATGGCGAACATCATCTGGTACATGGCGAAGATGTTCTGCGACACCCAGGCCGCGTAGTCCGCGTTGGGCGCCGATGTCACCCCTTTCAAGAACGCGAATTTCAGGCTGCCGAGCACCGGGCCCCCGCTGGAAAACACCAACGAATAGCCGACCGCCCACCAGATGATGGTCACGATGCCCGCGCATCCGAAACACTGCGCCAGCACCGACAGCACGTTCTTCTGACGAACCAGGCCGCCGTAGAACAGCGCCAGCCCCGGCAGCGTCATGAACAACACCAACGCCGTCGAGGTCATCATCCACGCGTTGTGGCCCGGACCGGGCGACTGCAGCGCCTTGGGCGCCCCGTTGGTGATGTAGGCTTCCAGATCAGCGACGCGCGTGGCGATGTCGGGCGGCGCGGGTGCCGCGGCCGCGGGCGCGGGCGCGGGTTCCTCCGCGAAGGACAGTCCGGCGGTCAGGCCCATCGACAGGGCGACCAGCGCGGCCAGCCCGATGGTGGTGACGCGACTTCTGAAAATCCTCATGCGGCGATCCTTTCTTCAGGGGTGGACGAGGGCAGGCGTAGGTGCGTGTTCGTGCGCCTCCCGACTAGCAACGCCGGTGCCGTCGGCCGATGTGTGCGCGCCCAGATGTCGCGTCAGTGAATGATTTCCGGGTGATGCGACCGAAGAAAAACATTCCGTTCTCATTTCCGAAACGCTCCGGAAATGTGCCGGTCATACGGCTGAAGTGCGCCGGGTATGCTGGTTTGCACAACGCGAATTTGGCTTCGCGCCGCGCGAAACCCTGCCGCGAACCCGGGCGATTCTCAGCCCCGTTGTTTCTCTTTGCGATAAAGCGTCGACAGGTCGATGCCCAGGATCTCGGCCGCCTTGGACTTGCTGCCGCCGACCTTCTCCAGGACGCGGGCGATGTAGCGATCTTCCAGCTCCTGCAGGGTGGGTGGCTTCTGCATCAGCAAGGTCATGGGATCCAGCTCGCGCAGCGATCCCAGCGCTTGCTTCACGTCGGCCAGCTCGGCATGGGGCGCCGACGTGGTGACGACCAGTCGTTCGAGCAGGTTCTCCAGCTGGCGGACATTGCCGGGCCACGAGTAGGTGCCCAGATACGCGAGCGCCTCGGGCGCCAGGCCGCGCAGCGCCGATTGCGGAAATCGGTCCAGGCTGCGCCGCAGGAATATCTCGATCAGCGCCGGCAGGTCATCGGCGCGCTCGCGCAGCGCAGGGGTCTGGATGCGCAGCACGTCCAGCCGGAAGAACAGGTCCTCGCGGAACAGGCCATGCTCGACCAGCACGGAGAGATCCTTGTGCGTCGCGGCCACGCACCGGACGTCGACGGTGCGCACCGTCTCGCTGCCGACCGCGCGCACCTCGCCGGATTGCAGGACCCTCAGCAGTTTGGCCTGAAGCGGCAACGGCAGGTCGCCGATCTCGTCGAGAAAGATGCTGCCGCCGTCGGCCTCGACGAACAGGCCCCGGCGATTGTGGGACGCGCCCGTGAACGCGCCGCGCGCATGTCCGAACAGCTCGCTCTCCAGCAGGTGTTCGGGCAGCGCCGCGCAGTTCACGGCGACGAAAGGTTTGTCGGCGCGGGGCCCCTCGGCGTGGATGGCCAGCGCGACCAGCTCCTTGCCGGTTCCGGTCTCGCCCGAGATCAGCACGGTGGATGAAGCGATAGCGACGCGTTCAATCAGCGCGCGCAGGTGGCGCATCGGAGCGCTCTGCCCGATCAACCGTCGGGACGTCACGGCATCGCGCAGCGGGCTGCGGGGGCGGGGGACGTCCCGTGCCGTCACCCGTTCGCGGGCCGCGCGTTCGACCAGCGCGCGCAGGGTATCCAGTTCGAACGGTTTGGTCAGGTAGTGAAAGGCGCCTCGGCGCATCGCCTCGACCGCGGTCTCGATCGTACCGAAGGCGGTCATGACGACCACGGGAACACTGGGATCGCTGCGCTTCACGCCCTCCAGCACATCCAGGCCATCGACGCTGGGCATGCGCAGATCCGTGATCACCATGTCGGCCGGCTCGCGCGCGAACACCTCCAGCGCGCTGGCGCCACTGTCCACAATCTCGGTGTCGAAGCCGGCCAGCTGCAGATCGGACGCAATCGTCTGCGCCATGTCCACCACATCGTCGACGATCAGAACGCGCAGGCTAGCCATGATTCGATCCGCTCACGAGAATTGTTCCTGAAGGCAGCGATACCACACCCGCGTCTGCCCCCATAGGCCCGGCCGCGGAGCGTGGTCGCTCGCGGGAGCGGCCCCTTCAGCCGTCGCGCTGCCACGGCGGCTTGGCCGCCTGGACCTGGCGGTAGTACGCGGTGAAGGTCAGCGACGCCGCGGCCGCCTCGTCGCAGACGATCGTCACCCGTGGATGAAGCTGCAAGGCCGACGCAGGCACAAAGGCCGTCAGCGGCCCCTCGACCATGCGCGCGACCGCGGCCGCCTTGGCCGCGCCGGTGGCCATCAGCACGCAGCGCCGCGCCGAGAGGATGGTCGCGATCCCCATCGTGATTACGTGGCAGGGCACCGGCTCGGCGCCGAAGGCGGCCTGGTTTGCGGTTCGGGTCCGCTGTGACACCGTCTTGATGCGTGTGCGCGACGCCAGCGACGAGGTCGGTTCGTTGAACGCGATGTGGCCGTCCTCGCCGATGCCGAGCAGCACCAGGTCCAGCCCGCCCGCCGCCGCCATGTCTTCCTCGTACGCGGCGCAGCTCGCAGGGATGTCGGCCGCCAGCCCGTCGGGGAGGTGGGCGTTGCCAGGCGGCAGGTCGACGTGCCGGAAGAAGTGCTCCTGCATGTAGTGCCGGAACGAGCCCGGGTGTTCGGCCGGCAAGCCGACGTATTCGTCCAGATTGAAGGTGGTAGCCCGCGCGAACGACAGCCCCTCGGCGCGGTGCAGCCGCGCGAGCTCGGCGTACAGGCGCTGTGGCGTCGCGCCCGTCGGCAGCCCCAGCACGGCGTTCGGCTTGTCGGCCAGCAGGCGCGCCACCAGGTCCGCCGCCCGGGCGCAGACCGCCTCGGACGACGACAGAATCACGACCTCCATCGCCCCCTTGTACCGCGGCGGCGCGCGGTGCAAAAGAGAGCGTCATGCTCGCCCGCGCCGTCATCCCGCCGCTGCCGGCGACGGCCGCACCGCCGCTGTGCCGGCGTTGGGGGCGTCATACTCGCCGACGTCGGAATGAGGGCACGGCTGTCGCGGTTTGGGCGCAATGCCGTCAACGAAGGTCCAGAAAGAGCGAAGTTTCCGGCCGGATCATCGTTTGCAATGACGCGGCTTCATGTCGATGATCCGGAATGGCATGAAAGCCCACATTGCCGGAAGGTTGGGCGTCGTTGCGTTGACGATCGCAACATCAAATTGCCGGCGGGGCACCGCCATCAATGAGCCGGGGGACGGCAGTGTCGACGTGACCAATGTCGATGCCGCAGGCAACACCGGTGGGGGCGGAGCTGGTGGCGTGGTTTCGACCGGGGGCGCCGGTGGGGTGGCATCGACCGGAGGCGCGGGTGGTACCGGCCCGGTGGGAGGAATGGGCGGAGCGGGCGTGAGCGGCGGGAAGGGTGGCGGCGGCCATGGCGGCAACGGCGGCGGATTCTATCCTGGGTGTCACTACGATTGCTTTGGCGCGTTGACCTGTGTCGACGGTACCGTCACGCGGTGGACGAATGCGCCCGTCGCCTGCAGCGATTGGAAGGGCGATTGTCCCCATGCGGTCGTCTCGACGTGTATGAAGGGATGCGACAAGCCGCGATTGGAAACTTCCGGGAGCACGGACGACAGGGTGATCTGCCGCGAGTATGCCCCCAAAGTCGCCGGCAACCCCTGCCAGGCGGACGATGACTGCCGACCCACAGCGGCTGTCGTGACGGGCACCGAGATCAGGAACGTTTCTTTGAAGTGCGACCAGGCATCGTCCGTCTGCGTCGAGCGCCCTCAGACCCCTCCCAACGATTGGCTGGCGCCCTGCACGGCGAGCGTGATCAAGTCGGCAAAGCTGGAAGGGATCGAGTCGGCGGCCTTCCACCCGCTACCCGATCCAGGCTGCTCATCGGGGCTGTGTATCGTGGCCGGGCATACCACCTGCGTTCGTCAGGGGTGCTCGGTGCCCTGCCGCTCGGACGACGAATGTCCGCCGGCTTCACGGTGTGAGGGCGAAGCCTTTGGCTGGTCGGATCCCTTCGCAGTTACCAAGATGGGCGCCTGTGTCCCCTCGGCCGCGTCGCTCGTTTGCCTGCCGTGACTCGTACTTGGCTTCGGGTGCACGATGCATGCGCCCAGCTCCGTGAGACCTCAGGGCGTGTCGTCGAGGCACATGATGGTCTGGGCGGAGCAGCCAAAGATGTTGGTCCAGTTGAACCATTCGGCCGTCACCTCGGGGACGCCGTAGACGGCTCCGGTGGTGGCGGCTCCATCTGACCAGTTGTTGCAGGTGCCGACGGCCGTGCCGTTGGCCTTGGCGCTGGTGGCACCGGATGACGAGGCGCGCGTTTGCCGATAAGAACGGGTCAGGTTCCATTCAAGAAGGCAAGGTCCGGGCATCCTGTCGAAAGAGAGGCCCTTCGATGCGGCAGATATTGCTTGCTTTCATGGTGACCGCTTCCTTCGTCGCGGGCCGGTCCAAGAGCCCACAGCCAGCGCCCGCGCCCGCGACGCGCGATACAGGTGGCGACGACGCGGACGCGGCGGCGGTAGGGGACGGCGGCCCGGCACCAGGGCCACACGACGTCGGAGCGAGGGCGACGGGAACAAACGATCGCTGCGGCTACGTGGACGAATTGGGCCAGTTCGTCATCCAGCGCCGCTTCGACCAGGCGTACAATTTCGCCGCCAGCCTCGCGGCCGTCGGCGACCATGGGAAATGGGGCTTTATCAACCCCCGGGGCGAATACGCGATCAAGCCCGCGTTCGATAAGGCGAAGAGCTTTCGCGAGGGGCTGGCCGCCGCGAGCATCGCGGGAAAGGGGTGGGGCTTCATTCAGACCGGTGGCGCGTGGGCGATCCCACCCGGGTTCGCCGAGGCCGATTCGTTCTCGGATGGGTTGGCCGTGGTCAAGGACGAACCGGCCGCCGCCCGTGACGGCAGCGCCTACGACTACGCGGAAGAACCCGCTACGCCCGTGGACGGCGCGCCTGGTAGTCAGCCGAACGCCGCGAGGGGGGGCCGGAGGTCAGGCTGCGGCGTTCAGGTCGGCGTTTGGCCGCCGAAAGGATCCGATGGCTCTGTCTCATCGCCGGCCTCATTTGAGAGTGCACGTGATCGTCACGCTCGCGTTGCCGGTCGTCGGCCCCGCCGTCATGCAGGTCGGGTCCTCGCAGACCTGAAACAGGGTCGGGGCCGCCGGATTGGAACAGGCGGATGATGGCGAAGAGAGCCGATAGCAGGGGGAATTTCCATTGACCGGATCGCACTCCGGCAGCGACGCGGTCGTGACCATCCCCGTGGTCGTGTCAGAGCGCGCTCGCGTGACCTGACACTGGTGGCCCTGGTCGTGGTTGAACTCGTTCACCCAGGCGATGTTGCCGACGACGCACGACGCGACCAGTTTTGCGTGAATCTTGTTCGCGATGCCCACCATCGCGGGCTTCAAGGTATCGGCGCAGATGGGATAGAAGGTTCCGTTGGCGCCAAAGCCGTCGACCCACTGCTTGATGCGCACGGCGGGGTCGGCATACTCGGCGTCGCCGGTCGTCGTCTGGATGCACGAATGTTCAATGGCCGGATCGGTTTCCATCATGGCGTTAGCGTTGACCAGGGGAACGACCTTGTAGGGGGCCACGGGACCAGCGATCGCGGCCACGACGATGTCGCTGGGGTCGTCCTTGAACGTACGGACGTGGTTGCTGAACTCCTGCACCGTGGGCCACAGATGTCCCATCGTGGGATCCGGCTTGCCGTCGGGATCGAGGACCAGTGGATCCGTCTTGCCGCTGTTTTCGGCCGAAACGCAGTTGTTCAATACGACCCCCCCAGCGGGCGGCGGCTCGTGCGGCGGTGGCACCCCGTCGCAAAGGTGGCCGAATTCGTTGCAGCGGTAGGACCACAAGGCCCCCAGACCGCTGGGATCCCTGACCGAATTGACGGTGGTGGCCAACAACAACGACTGATCGCTCACCGAGCAGTCGTCCTCGTTGGTCAACATCACGATCCCCAGCACGGCATCCTTGCGCAGGAAGCCGCCGTTCTGGGGATTCTGGGCCTTCGACATCGCGGCGTACGTCAAGGCGTAATACGTCGACTTGAACGGGTTCTCGAAGCCGCAGCCGGTGTCTCCAAGCACCGCGATGCACTTGAAGGCGTCGCGGATGTCGCCTTCATAGTTGGCGCTCGCGACGCCGTCGCCCGTTTCCAGGAAGGTGGCCCCGGGGTGCAGCATGCCGCAGCTCCCGTTGCCCGCGCCCCCGGGCCCCTGCTGGAAGAAGCCCCGATCATCACCGGGGTGCTCTCCGGAGTGGCATTGATTGACGTTGCCCCATCCGCCTCCCCCGAACGACGACGAGATGACGGCGATATGCAGATCGGGAAGTCCCTTCCCGGTCGCGTCGACAAGGGCGTCGATGAAGCTGGCCACTTGCGCCGCCAATTTGGCCTGCAGCGGTTTCATCGACTGCGAGTTGTCGATCATGAACAGCAGATCGAGCTTCGGCTTCAACGTTTGATTGATGGTGCGATTGAAGGTGCCAGCGCGCGCGGTTCCACCGGCGCCGCCTGCACCCCCACCGGTATCAGATCCGCCGCCTGGCAATGCGTCGTCGTTTCCGCCGCCGGAGGGTGCGTCCGGATGACCGTCCGGGCCGCCGTCGACGGCGAAGCCCTTTGGCACAGCGCAGCCGAGGCCCGCCAACAGGACGACACAAAGCCCCCGACCCAGGCCACCCACGCGTCTCATCGCGCGCGACGCTATCACGCATGCTCCCCGGCGATTGCTGACTCCGCCGCACAAGAGTCGTGACGGCGCACGGGCCTTCCCCACCGGTCGGAGACGCCGCGACTCGTGTTAGTCATTTTTTCCTATCCGTCTCAGCATGACGAACACAAGACACTCCGAGGTATCAGCATGATTGAGTTCGCGCCGCTGGCCCGTCGCCAGAACCAGAAGACCACCCTCGCCGCGACGATTTCGTTACTGGCGCTCGGCCTCGTTGCCGCGCCCGCGGCGGCGCAAACGCAGTACGAGCCCGCCGCCCCGATCGGCGCTTACCCAACGGCGCCTCAGGCAGCCGCGCCACAGCCTGCGGCCAACACGGTTCGGCTTCCGGTCTTCATTCACGCACTCGCGGGCGCCTGGGTGCCGTGGCCTGGAACCTTCGCCGAGAACCACCGTCCAGGGGGCGCCTTCGATCTCGTCGGCGGTGTGTCGTTGGAGCCCTTGGTGCATCAGCGTTTCGACCTGTTCGTAGACCTCGTGTTCTCCCAGCACAAGTTGCAGGACCGCGCCGTCATCGACGACAAGACCAGCACCACGGTCGCCGCGGGATACGTTGGCGCGCGCTGGTTCTTCACGCCCCAGACGTCGGGCGGCTCGCCCTATATCCTGGCGGCCGCGGGGCTGGTGTACGAGGCCTACGACCCGAACGCAGTCCATTCGCCGCCCCAGCCGAACTGGATCTCGATGGGAGGTGTGGGCTGGGAGCTTCCCCTTGGCCCCGTCTTCCGGCTGGGCGCACGCGTGACGGCGACCTATCTCAACGAGGGCGCGGCGGTGCTGGGTTGGATCGCGCCATCGCTCACGCTGGGCGCCGAGATCTGACCCGCGACAAAACGGTTGCGTAAGAAAAGCGCGCCGGGCATCAATCAGGCTGACGGCGAGGACCGGCGCGCCGGCGGTGATAAGATCTCGGGGCTCGCGCATCCGCGCCCGGCGTGTTCAGAGGCCGAGCCTGGCCAGGCTGAAGGTCTGCTGGTTGTCGCGAGAGCCAGTGAGGAAGATGCCGCCAGGAGCCGGGGCAACGGCCGCGAAATAGTCTGCCACCGAGAGAGGAACCACGCGTTGAGCTTTGACCTCGCCATCGCGGGTCATTCGTGCCGCCAGGATTCCCAAGTCTGTCCCCAATCTGCCGTTGCCGACCAGCAACACGTCACCGCATTCGTCAACCGCCAGGCTTGAGTCGTCGACCTGATCGCCCAGGTTGAAGCGACGCGCCCAGAGCCGGTCACCAGTTGCACCGAATGCGCTGACGAAAAACTCGCTCGTGTACGAACTGCCGTCGTGGCCAACGTATCCCGTGACGTAGAGACGTCCCTGACCATCATGCACCACGCCGGAGAAACGCTGTTCGGGGTCTTCGGTGATATCAAAGGCCTCCGCGGCGCGGCCGGCAGCATCGAACCAAACCAGAAAGCCTGACATGCCCAGTCCTTTGGGTTGCAGCACCAGGCCGTCCACGACCGCTGCCTGTGGCAGCCAGAAGATAACGCCGGTGCGCCCGCGGAGATCCTGAACGAACCCCCGGACCGCCTCCGGATCGACAAAATGCCGTTCCCACAGTTTCTGCCCAGAGGAAGAAAGCCTGGCCAAGAATCCGCCCTCGATGAAAGGCGGATTCGGGAAGGCGCTGGGCGGCATGTCAGGAAAGAAGGAGCCGCCGATCACGACGTCGCCGTCGACGCCCGCCGAGACAAACGACCCCCGGAGATCACCGGCGCTATCGAGGATAGTGCTCTGCCACAGCATGTTTCCACGCGCGTCCCAGCGGGTGACGGTGCCTTGCGTTCGGGGCTGACCGTCCCAACGGACCTGGGGATCCACCGGGTCCGTGCCCACGATGTTGACCATCGTCAGAATGTCTCCCCCAGGGGCCACGAAAACCGCGCCCGGGCGCCCATCGACTGGGGCCGTCCAGCGAGATGCGCCAAGGTCATCGAACTTTGTGAGAGATAACGACCCGCTCCCGGTCAACATCACCAACCCGCCGTCTGGATCCCGCGCGATGCTTCTCGATAGAGAATTGATGGGTTGCTGCCATGTGGTCGATGGACTGGCGGCGCATGCAGGGGCAGGTGCGGGTAGCCCGTCGTTGCCTGTACTCGCGCAGCTGGCCAGCGTCATCAGGGCTACAACTTCGAAGCCCGAGCGGCGGAGCCTCATCGTCCAATGATGGACCGGGGGCTCCAGTCGGGCAAGGCACGCCAATCCGGAGGTCGGCGGTAGAGGAGCTCCGCCGAAAGGAGCGCGCAACTTCCCGACGAGCGAGGCGATACCGGTGCGCGTGCGGATTTTCCCGGACGCGCCCACCTTCAACGAAAGGTTCGCCATGATCTCGTGTCATCCGTTTCAACGTTTCTGGCTCGGTGCGATGGTTCCTGTCCTTGTTGCGATGGTCGGGCAACCCGGCGGCGCCCGGGCCGCCAGCAAGTTCAAGGTGACGTCCGTCGCCGACTATTCCAAGTGCGTCGATCGACAGGAAGAAAGCCCGGACACCTGCCTGGACGCGCTCGAAACCTGGGTGAAAGCGCACCCGGAGCAGGCCTTCGTGGCCGGCAAGTCCGTGCGGCAGAGGGCCAATCAGGCCGCAGCCGTTCCCTACTTTGCCCGGGCCCTTGCTGCCAAGCCCGCATCGAAAAAAGGCGACAAGTCGCTGTGCGCCGATCCCGATATCACGCTGGCCGTGGTCGCCGGATTGTCGCTCCCCGGGGGTGAAGGATCCATCGCCGCGGCGGCCCAGACCATTCTCTTCAACAAGTGCTGGGACGAAATTCACCAGGCCGTTCTGAAAGAGCTGGCTCAGTCCGGAAGCAGCGGGTACATGGCGCAGAATCTTTGCCCCACCCTGGCCGAGAAGAAGCAGTCCAACCCGTCGTGCGAGAAGAAGGCCGCGCCGCCGGCGCCCGAGGCGCCCAACTGGAAGGACGTGGACCCGAAGGGGCTGCGCGCCGAAGGTCCCGCCAAGGCCTTCAAGGGAAGCGAAGGGCGCTCGGTGACGCTGGTGAAGCTGGCCGGTCAAGGCAACGCGTACGTGATCAAGTTCGACGGTTTTCGGGGCGAATGGAACGGACGCATCGTCTTGCATCGAGAAGCCCCGGCCGGCTCGGGATACAACTATGTCACGCAGGTCGAGGGTGCTCCGTGGACGGGGCTGGTCGTGCGGGGCGGCGCCTACGAAGCCTATCCGTTGGGTGACAAGGGGCCGTTCGACGTGTGGTACGACGAAGGGGCATCCAAGGGGACCAACCCCCAGGGCATCATCGACCAGTTCGTGAAGCAACCCAGATAGGGAACGGAACGGGCCGACTGGACGCGTCTGGCGGTGACCGGTAGAAACCGGCGCTTGAGCTCCGCGCCAGACCCCACGGTTGTTCCGCCCGTTCTTGCGACCCCCGCGGCCTTCTTGTTCGACCTGGACGGAACGCTGGTCGACTCCGAGCGGGCGAACGTGGAATCGGTGGTGCTGGCCTGTCGCGGTTTGGGCGTTGAACTCTCCGACGAGTTGAAGGTGTTTGTCGTCGGCCACTCGTGGAACGAGATCTACCAGCGCATTTCGGCGACGACGGGCATCCAGGTCGGGATGGAAGCGCTGATCGCCCGCGCCGTGCGGGAGAAGGACGCCTTGCTGGCGGCGACCGGTCATCGCCCGTTGCCGGGCGCCGTCGCGATTGTCCAGCGGCTGGCGGGACGGGCACCGCTGGCGATCGCCTCGGGGGCCAGTCGGGTGGAGGTGCGCGACGCCGTCGCGGGGATCGGCATCGCCTCGTACTTCAAAGCCATCGTCGCCGCCGAGGACTACACGCGCGGGAAGCCCGATCCCGAGCCGTACCTGATGGCGATGGATCGTCTGGGCGTGCGGGCGCAGGCGCGCCGCTGCATCGTCCTGGAAGACGCCACGCCCGGCATCCTGGCGGGACGGGCAGCCGGCGCGCGGGTGATTGCCGTGCGCGCCGGAAATTTCGTGGGTTACGATCTGACGCCCGCGGATGTGGTGGTCGATACCCTGGCCGACGTGACCGATCAGCTGTGCGCCGACCTGATCACCTGAATCCGCCGTCCTAGAATCGCTGGCGATCGCGTCGCGGATCCCGGGGATGGGCCGGGCACGTGGTAAATTTGGACCGCGTGTTCGATCATCTTCCCCCCGATGTGACGATCTACGAGGTTGGGCCTCGCGACGGCTTGCAGAACGAAGCCCGCCTGATCCCCAGCGACGACAAGGTGGCCTTCATCGATGCGCTGTCGGCCACGGGCTTGCGCGCCATCGAGATCACCAGCTTCGTGAACCCGCGCTGGATCCCCCAGCTGGCGGACGCCGCCGAGGTTGCGCGACGGGTGACCCGCAAGCCGGGCGTGGCCTATTCGGCGTTGGTGCCGAACCGCCAGGGCCTGGATTCAGCCATGGCCGCCGGAATGAAAGAGGTCGCGGTGTTCATGTCGGCGTCGGAGACGCACAACAAGAAGAACGTGAACAAGACCATCGCCGCCACGCTGGAGGCCTTCCGCGAGACCGTGCCCCCGGCCCTGGCGGCCGGGCTGAAGGTGCGCGCGTATGTCTCGACGGTGTACGGATGTCCCTATGAAGGCAAGGTCGATCCGCAGCGGGCGGTGGACCTGTGCCGCGATCTGCGCGCGCTCGGCTGCTATCAGGTCTCGCTGGGCGACACCATCGGCGTCGCCAACCCACGCCAGGTGCGCGACGTTCTATCGCGCGTGTTCAAGGAAATTCCGGTGGGCGACGTGGCGGTGCACTTCCACGACACGCGTGGCACGGCGCTGGCCAACATCCTGGTCAGCGTGGAGATGGGCGTGACCACGGTGGACTCGGCGCTGGGCGGCCTGGGTGGCTGCCCGTATGCGCCGGGCGCCTCGGGCAATGTCGCGACCGAGGACGTCGTCTACATGCTGGAAGAGATGGGCATGCGGACGGGGGTCGACATGGACAAGCTGATGGCCGCGTCGCAGCTGGCGTCGACGCTGGTCGGTCATGAGATGCCGTCCAAGTTCTATCGGGCGTACATGGGCGCGCGTGGTCGGGCGACCAGCGTGTCATCGGGTTGACGGCGCGCGCCCCGCGGGTGGTGATCGCCGGGGGCTGGACCGGGGGGCATCTCTTCTGCGCGCTGGCCGTCGCCGAGGCGCTGCGGCGCCGCGAACCGGCCACCGCGCTGGTCCTGGTGGGGGGACGCGGCGGTATGGAAGAGAGCCTGATCCGCGCGGCAGGGTTCCCGGTGGCCACGGTGGTGGCGGAGACAGTGGGGCGCAGACCCACCTGGGAGTCGTTGGCGCAGAATCTGGCGTTGCCCTTCAAGCTGGCCGTCGGCGGCTTCCAGGCCCTGCGCTTGTTGCGGTCGTTTCGTCCCGACGTGGTGGTGGGCGTCGGCGCCTACGTCAGCCTGCCGGTCGTCGCCGTCGCGCAGACGCTGGCCATTCCGACGCTGCTCCACGAGGCGAACGCGCGGCCGGGGCTGGCGAACCGTGTGCTGGCACGCCGGGCGAAGGTGATCTGCATCGGCAGCGATCAAGCGGGTCACGCGTTCGCGCGCGGGCCGCGCCTGGTGACGACGGGCAATCCCGTGCGTTCCGCGGTGGCGGCTGCCGCGACCCTGTCTCCCGTCGACGCGCGCACGCGCCTGGGGCTGGATCCGTTGCGCCCGACCGTGTTGATCATGGGGGGCAGTCTGGGCACCGTCCGCATCAATGACTGGGTGCTGGCGCACGCCCGCGCGCTGATCGCCGACGGGAGCCAGGTGTTATGGGCGTGCGGGCGCGCGCACTTCGGTGACTGTCAGGCCCGCCTGGGCTCCGCGGCGAACCCACGGCTGGTGCCGTTCCTGGTGCCGTTCCTGGAAGACATGGCGGCAGCTTACGCGGCTGCCGATCTGGTGGTGGCCGGCGCGGGCGCCTCCACCGTCGCCGAGCTGGCCTGTTTGGGCAAGGCGGCCGTCTTCATTCCCGATCCCACCGTCACCGAGGATCACCAGACGCGCAACGCGACGGCGCTGCGCGCGGCGGGTGCGGAGGTTTGTTCGGATGGCACTCTGGGAGTCCCGCTGGTTCTGCGGGTGCAGGCGTTGCTGGCCGATCCCGAACGGCGACGCGTCCTGGGAACCCGCCTGGCCGGGCTGGCGCATCCCGACGCCGCCGGGGCCATCGCCGCCGAAGTGGTGCACCTGGCCGGGTGAGTATCTGGTGGGCTGGCGGGCCACAAGATGATAGGAGCATGCGCCATGGATCTAGGGACCTTGGCCATCCTGGCTCTCGCCTCGGCGTTGGTGACGACGCTGCTGGTCCCGCTGGTCCGGCGCGCCGCGGTGGCCTGGGGAGCCATCGATGTTCCCGATGCGCGCCGCGTGCTGGCCCGGCCGACGCCGCGCCTGGGCGGCGTCGCGATCTTCGTGGCCTTCGTGGTGGTTGTCGGCGTGGGCGCGGCCACGGGACGCGTCTCGTTGGCGGGCTCGCCGCCCGACGTGGTCGCCTTTCTTGCGGCGGCGCTTCTGGTCCTGGGCGTCGGCGCCGTCGACGACCTGCGACGTCAAAGACCGGTCGTGAAGCTGGCAGTGGAGATCTTGGCCGCCCTGGTCGCAGTCTACCTGGGTCACTGCCGCGTGGTCGGGATCTCGATGCCCGGCGGGAACGCGCTGTCGCTGGGCGCTCTGTCGGCGCCCCTGACGGTGGTGTGGATTGTTCTCGTGACCAACGCCGTCAACCTGATCGATGGGATCGACGGCCTGGCGGCGGGCACCTCGGCGATCGCGCTGGTGACGGTGGCGATCATCGCCCGGGGGTTCGGCTTTCCCACGGTGGCGGCGTTCGCGGCCATCTTGGTGGGTGCTTGTGCCGGTTTCTTGGTCTTCAATCTGCACCCCGCGTCGATCTTCCTCGGCGACGCAGGCAGCCTGTTCCTCGGCTTCTCGATCGCGGTGCTCGCGACCTACGCCCGCGCCAAGGAGAGCACCGGCGCCATCACCATCGGCACGTTGCTGATCGTGGCGCTTCCGGTGGGGGACACCCTGTTCGCGATCCGGAGGCGGTATTTTGCCGGGTTATCGATGGCCAGCCCGCGGTCCCACCTGGCCGGTATTTCTCGGGTGCTCCGCGCCGACAACAACCACATCCACCATCGCCTGTTGCGGGTGGGGTTGGGGCAGCGCGCGGCCGCGTGGACGCTTTACGGCATCCAGGCGGCGGCGTGCGCGTACGCGATCTACCTGCTCGTGAAACGATGACGACCGCCGGGCCCCGCGTTGCGGTCGTTGTTCTCGGCGACCTCGGCCGGAGCCCGCGTATGCAGTACCACGCGCTGGCGCTGGCCGGCGCGGGCGCGCAGGTGGACCTGATCGGCTACCAGGGGCGGCCGCCCGATCGCGCGGTGGTGGACCACCCGCGGATTCACGTGCACACCCTGTCGACGCCGCTGCGACAGCAGGCGCCGCGCTGGCTGTTCGTGCCGGCGGCGGCGACGGACATCGTGTTGCAGGCGGGCGTCCTGGGGTGGATCCTGGCGGCCAAGATCCCGCGGCCCGACGTGGTGCTGGTGCAGAACCCGCCGGCCTTCCCGACCCTGCCGATCGCGCGGGCGGCGACCTGGTTGCGACGGTCGCGCTTGGTCGTCGACTGGCACAACTTCGGCGCCGATCTGCTGGCGCTGAAGCTGGGCCCGGCGCATGGGTTGGTGCGCCTGGCGCGCGTCGCCGAGCGCGCGTGCGGTCAGCGCGCCGACGCCCATCTGTGCGTGTCCGAGGCCATGCGCGAACGACTGGCCGCCGATTGGTCCGTTCCCGCGGCACACGTGCTGCGCGATCGACCCGCCAAACGCCCGGGCCGCACGCCGGAGGCTGAACGCCAACGGCTGGCCGACACGCTGTCCTTGGACCTGAAGGTGACCGCCGCGGATCGCCCGGCGATGATCATCACGTCATCCAGCTGGACCGTCGACGAAGACTTCTCGCTGTTGCTCGACGCGCTGGTGTTTTGCGAGGCCGAGATTCAGCGTCGGCAGGATCTGCCGCGCATGCTGTTCGTGCTGACCGGGGAGGGTCGCTTGCGCGCGGCCTGGGAAGCGCAGGTGGCGGCGCTGGCCCTGACGCGCGTCCGGACCCGGTGCCTGTGGGTCAGCGCCGAGGACTACCCGCGCCTGCTGGGCGCGGCGGATCTCGGGTTGTCGCTGCACCGGTCTGCCTCGGGCGTGGACCTGCCCATGAAGATCGCCGACATGTTTGGCGCCGGCCTGCCGGTGTGCGCGCTCGACTACGGTCCGGTCCTGAGCGAGCTGGTGCTCGACGGCGAGAACGGCCGCCGATTCTCGACGGGCCAGGAGCTGGGCGCGCAGATCTGCGCGCTGCTGGCAGGTTTTCCCACGCGCACGACCGCGCTCGATCGGCTGCGCGCCGGCGTCGAACGCCTGGCCACCGAGAGCTGGGCCGACGGATGGCAGCGCGAGGCGCGCGCCGTGTTGCTGGGCGCGAACGACTGAGCCGCTACGGTGGCGCGACGGCCACCGCCGCGCCGTCGGCGACGTCGCGTGCGGTCACGGCGGCCTGCCCGACAACCCGGTTCGACCCGTCGCCGATGCGCACCTGGTACATGCCGTCCGCGCTCACGTCGGCATCGGTCGGTTCGGTGGGGTAGGGGACAGTGACGGCGAAACGGCCCGCGGCGTCGGCAGCTGCGGCGTTGTGAAAATGAAACGTGTGACCGCTGGCGCGCGAGGTCAGCTGGGCGTGGGCTTCCACTGTCGCCCCGGCGGGCGCCTCGCCCGTCAGCCGTGCACCGGCGACTTGCTCGAAGATCTTCACCGAGGGACCGATGGCGCCGTCATAGACGATCTCGCTCCCCAACACGATCGGGCGTCCGGCCGCCACGTTCTGGCGCCAGCGTTGTTGTTCCTCCGCGTCCACGAAGGGCGTGCCCTTGCGGACAATCGGGCCATTGACGACGCCGTCTTTCGCGGGCGCGTGAAACGCCAGCAGGCTGACCTCCGGGCTGGCGTAGACCATCCGGAAGTGCGCCAGCCCATCGCCGTTGCCTTCATAAAGCCGCGCCACCATCGAGCGCGCGTAGCGCTGGTTGAAGCGCGCCAGGCGAATCGACGGCAGGCTCCCGGGGATGAAGATGTCGACGTAGTCAGAGACCGCGCCCCCCGACATTTGAACCGCCGGCAACACGAAGTCGCCCGCGGTCTGCGCGTCGGCGATGACGTAGCGGATCTGCTCGCCCGGTCGTAGCCGCGAGGACAGCGCGTGCACCGCTTGCTCCTCGTCGGGCAACAGGAACCACGCCGCGATCGAGTTGGAGATGCCGCCGCTGGCCACCGGCGGGCGTTCGCCCAGCTCGGCGATGAAATGGCCAAAGTCCCAGAACGCCTGAACGCCGTAGTTCCCGGGCGGGTGGCGAAACGCCTCCGCCTTGGTGACCGGAGCGGTGAGCGGCACCGCCAGCGGCGGCGTGCTGGTCTTCATCCACCCCAGGGCCTGTTCCCACCCGGCGCGCAGGACCATGAAGTCGGCCAGGGTCGCCTTGGCCGGTGACATCGGCGCGACCGCGCCCCCGGGCAGCAGCGGCAGCAACAGGGCCGCGCCGGCGATCGCGCCCCCCACGATGCGAACGCGCGACGTGCGCGCCGCGCGCCACGCCGACAGCATGAGGTCGGCCGCCAGCGCCGCCAGCAACGGCGGCGCCACGTAACTGTAGTCGTGCGTGCGCAACCACAGCAGGACCACCAGCGTCGCGAAAAGCACCACGGCCAGGCGCGCTTCTTCGCGCATCGGTGGCTGAACCTCGCCCCGCGGTCGCCATACCCGTACCGCTGCCAGCGGTAGCGCCAGCAGGCCGATGAAGCCGGGGGCGCCGCAGAGAAACGCGAAGGTCCCCAGCGACATGCCGACCTGTTCCTTGACCAGGTTGGTCTTCACCTCGAAGAGTGTCCCCAACAATCGACCTGCCTCGGGAACCGCAGCGACGGCCGCCGCCACCGCGCCGCCCATCAGCGCCAGGCCCGCCACCGCCAGCGCGGCCGGAGGCAGCCTGCGCGCGGCGCGGGCCATCAACAGCAGATACGCCGGGACGCCCAGCGCGAACAGCCCGGCCGCCAGCAGCGCCTTGTGAAGGACAGCCGCCTCCATGATCAACCAGGGCGCCACCAGCGACGCCGCCGTGGCGGTCACCACCAGGCCGGCCCCATAGCGAAAAGCCGCCTGCGCCGTCGCGATGGCCGCGGACGTGTCCCCGCGCGCGAGGGTCAGCGTTCCGACGCCCAGGAACGTCGCCGCCACCACCACCAGGTAAAGCGGCGCGCCGTACCAGGTGAAGAAGAAGATCACCAGCGGCAACGCCGACACGAAATCCGGCCGCCACCAGGGCCAGCGCCGCGCGCCGGCTTCCCCGCGCGGGAGCAACCCGCGATGCAGGCCCCACGCCGTCAGAATCGCCAGCACGATCTCGGCGGCGTGGTGATCGACCGCGCCCAGCAAGGACCGCTGCACGAAGTTGCCCGGGTACAACGTCACCAGAGCCAGCGCCAGCAGCCCGGCGGCCGAGCCCCGGCTGGCCCGAACGAGAAAGAACAGCGCCAGGCAAGCGGCCAGGCCCAGCACCACCGGCGTGAACGCCGCCACCCGCGTGACCCGTCCTGCATCGGGGTGACCGCCGCCCGCCACCAGCGCCGCGCCACCGATCGCGACGTCGAACAGCCCGGCATAGCGTCGCGGCTGACCGTCGGGATAGATACCCGGATCCCAGCGCTGCAGCGTCGGGAAGTGGGCGGCCGCGAAGCGCGCGTGCCGCAGGTGATAGTAGGAATCGGTGTCGAACAGGCGCACGCCCGACGGCCCCGCAAACACCGTCGACCACGCGGGCGCGACCCGCACCCACGCCGCCACCGCCAGCAACGCCACCACGCCCGCCACCAGCAGCGGGGTAGCCAAGCGCGGCGGCAGGGTCACGCGCGGGACGGAGCGGCCAGGTGTTCCCGAGGAAGTCTCGTGCGCCTTGACGCCGGCCTTGCCGCCGGCCTTGCTGCCGGCCTTGCCCCCCCGCCTCCGGTCGACTTTCAAAAGGTGGTGTAGTCCAGAAAGTTCCCGGTCATCATCAACAGGGACATGACCATCCAGGATTCATCGTAGTAGGTGCCGCCCACGATCAACTTGCGGGTGGCCACGGCAGAATACGCGTCATTCACGAAGGACTGGTACTTGGCGTCGTTCATCGCGCCCACGCCCGCGGGCCCCAGGAACGCCGCGGATTGCACCGCGGCGCTGTCGCCGGTCTGGAACTCCGGGTGCTCCTTGCCGTTCAGGTCGTATCCGTCGACGATCTTGGCCGCGCCGATGCCGCTGAAGAAGTTGCTGGTCAACGTGACATACGACTGTGCGCGCTTCTCGCCGTTCCAGCACCAGTCCATGCCGATGCGGAAGGGCGTCCGGCACGAATCGTATTGATAATGGGTGGGCGCCGGGCCGTTGGCGCCGAAGGCCCCACCGTTGGGCTGGCCCGCGGCGTTGCACCACGCGGGCACCAGGCCGTTGGCCTGGTTGCCGTTGGCAGCGTTCAACGACGCCGCCAGCACGCCGTACATCGTCTCGATGACCATCATCCAGTTGTCTTTGTTGGGCGTGTCGACCTTGGCGAACAAACGATAGAACGCCGGCGCGAAGTAGGAAAGATTGGTCGCGTTGTTGTCGCCCCACGCCCCCGGCTTCACGAACTTGTACTGGAAGATCTCGTTGGCGTAGACCTTACCAATCTGGTCCTTGGCGATCTCCAGGTAGCTCTTGCCCAGCGTGCCGGCGCCGCCCCATTGCTTGTCGGCCATCAGCAGCGCGAAGCCCATGTCTTCGTCCGCGTCGGTGGCGGGACCGCGACCGTCGGGGTTGGAGCCGGTGCCCGACCCGTCGGCCTTGATGTACCAGTGCATCAGCCCGGTCTCGTGAAGGAACTTCTGCTCGTACTTCCACAGGTCGTCGAACAGCGTCTGATCGTTCATGTAGACGGCGATCAGCATGCCGTAGGCGATGCCCTCCGAGACCGTCGAATCCTTCTCCAGGCCCGGCTCGGCGGGGCGCTTCACGCGGCGCCCGGCGGGGGCCCCCTGCGCCGTCACGGTGTCGGTCTTCCACTGTTCGTATGCGGCGCGCACGTCTCCGTTGCAGTAGTCCAGCGGATACACGCAGCGGGTGTTGGGGCGATTCTGCGGGAACGGGAAGTTCGTGCCCGTCACCTTGGGCATCGGGCCGCGCGGGACCGTGCAGGCGACCGGGCCATCGATGGCCGAAACGTCGGAGACGGCGCCATCCGCGCTGCCGTCGCCGCCCGAGCCGGTGGCGCCCCCCGGGGCGGTTCCGCCTGTGGCGGTCACGCCCCCCGAGGCGCTGCTTCCACCGCTGGCCACCCCGCCGCTGGCGGAACCGCCGCTGCCCTTCGACCCGCCCGATGATGAGGGCCCGCCGCTGCCGTTCGATCCCCCCGACGAGGACGACCCGCCCGTGCCGTCGACGTAAATCGCGCTGGGCGGCCGGCAGCCCAGCGCGGCGGCCGCGATGAGGCCGCCCAGTGTGAGCGACGCCACCAGGGTCGGCGAGGGGAGGAAGCCGCTCGCGCAAGATCGCCGAGACTTGTTCATCGGGAACCAGAACCTCCAGAAAAGGCGAGAGGGGGCTGGGGAGGGGGCGCGGGGGCTGGGGAAGGGCGGCTGCTGGTGGATTAGGGCGGAATCTCAGCGTTTTTCGCCAAATTCTGCGTCAGGCGGCGGAAATGTTGCCTGATCGAATACGGAAAAGCTACGCAGTATTGGACATGCCGCCCCATATTCTTGCCCGCTCGGGCCCGGAAACCCGAGCCGCGCCTTTTCCCAACAGACTCGATCCTCCTGATGTATGAATGGGCGTCGAATTCCGGGTGGGACATTTCCCGAACTCGGGGTTCTGCGCGTAGACCTGTACCGAAATCCGGCTCACGCGTTCTTCAAGGAGGCCCCCGTATGACCCGCACCACGCTTCGCTCTTCCCCTACGTCAATCGTGACGCTTGCGTTTATCGGCACTTCGCTTCTGACCCTCGGGTGTTCGCCATCGGCGAGCGGCGGTGGAACGGGCGGCAAGGGATCCGGTGGCAGCAGCTCGGGCAGTGGCGGCAGCAGCTCGGGGTCGGGCGGCAAGGTCGGCAGCGGCGGCAGCGGCTCGGGCACCGGCGGCAGCAGCTCCGGCAGCGGCGGCAGCAGTTCTGGTAGCGGAGGCAGCAGCACCGGCAGCGGTGGCAGCGCCTCGGGCTCGGGCGGCAGCAGCACCGGCAGCGGTGGCAGCGCCTCGGGCTCGGGCGGCAGCAGCACCGGCAGCGGTGGCAGCGCCTCGGGCTCGGGCGGCAGCGGCTCGGGCAGCGGCGGGAGCAACGGCGGCAGTGGCACCGGAAGCGGTGGCTCTGGTACCGGCTCCGGCGGCGCTGGCGGCAGCATAGCCGGGTGCATGAACACGAAGACCGACACGATCAACATGGATGCCTCCGGTTACGTCTGCAACAACACCTGGGGCATCAAGGGCGCCTGGTACTGCTACAACGACGGTTCCGATACGACCACCAGCTGCAAAGGCAGTGACGGCAAGGGCACGGGCCAGGTTCCTTGGAACGCGGCATCGAGCGCGATGTGCCTGAGCGGGAAGATGGGCACCGGCAGCGGCAAGTACGCCGGCATCGGGTTCAAGGTCAACTCGGGACCGCCGGGAGGCACCGATACCCCCGGCACGTGGGACGCGAGCCAGATCGCCGGCTTCGCGATCACCTTGACGTCCGGAGCCAGCAACAAGGGCACCGCTGGCATGATCCTCAACGTCGAGTACCCGACGACGACGAACCTGGATCCCCAGACCAAGGACGCCCCGGGTGTCACGGTCCCCGGCGTTGGAAGCGCGGCGATCACGTACAACGTGCTGTTCGACGACTCCGTGCTCGCCAACAACGCCAAGACCAAAACCGCGGTCGATCCGACGAAGCTCACCGACGTGAAGATCGCCTTCTTCCCGGATAGCATCGAGCATACCTACGATTTCTGCATCAAGAGCATCGTGCCGCTGATGACCAAGCCGAGCCCCGTCGTCGCCACGGGCGCCTACGGACCGAGCTGGAACAATCAGCTGTCCCAGGCCGTGAACGGCGTCAACGGCTACGCCGTGCAAAGCGCCCCGTTCCCGACGAACGGCAACGCGATGACGATGCAGGTCAGCGCCACCGCGACGGGCGTCGGATTCTCGTATGCGACCGGGGGAGGCTTTCAAGCCCCGAACAACGGCCCCGGATCTTTCCCGGCCGTCATCAGCGGCTGGGGCCCCGGTCACGACGGTATCCAGTTCTATGGACCCTACAAGACCGCCAAGAAAGTCAGCCAGCTGACTTCAATCAAGAGCAGCTGGTCCTTCTCGATGGGCTCTTCCGGAAATGCGGTCTATGACCTCTGGTTTGGCAACAGCGCTGCGCCCACCGTCCCTAACGCCGAACTGATGATCTGGATCGGCAACAAGGACAAGATGCCGATCGGCTTCGGCACCGCAGCCGGTGCCGCTGTCGATGGGCGGACGCCGTACACCGGAACGAATGGAACGGGTGAAAAGGTTGTCAGTTATTGGATTGCGACGGGGACCAACGGCAGTCCGGTAACCGATTTCGACGTCCTGAAGTACGTCAAGGACGCGGCGGGCAAATATGCCGGAATCACCAATGATTCCTACCTAATCGGTGTTCAGACCGGCTTCGAGGTTTACAGCGGCACCTTCACCACGATGGACTACAACATCAACATTCAGTAGTCGTGGCCCCGTTCCGAGACGGGCAGACGCAAGCTGGCCTCCCTGGTGCCACCGGCGCCGGGGAGGACGGTGGTCCGGTGATTGTCCACCCGACCCGGAGCTTTGATTGAATAGCTTTGCAGTAAAAATTAGGAGTGTAGCGATGCGCAGGCGGCTTCTTTGCTCGGGGTGTTCGGTCGTCGGCATATTTCTTCTCGGTGGGTTGGCCGCTTGCTCGAGCAACGGGAGCAAGCCGCCTACGGACGGCGGTCAACCTGATTCGGACTCGGGGGCGGCCTGCAAAGAAATGTCCCTCGACAAGACCTACGTCCTGATCGACGACATGGAGACCACGGACCACGGGCCCATCCAGCAGCTCAAGGGCGTCGATGCGCCGCTGTCGCCAGGGTACTGGTACAACAGCGGCGCAAGCTACTCCGACGATGCAGGCGCGCCGAGCGACAAGTCGAATCCGCCGCAACTGTCGTTCGTCTTCAGTGCGCTCTCGCCACCGACGACCACGTTGAATTGCAAAGCGAGCGCTCACGCGGCCCGTCAGTCCTGTGAGCTCAACGGCCTCTACGACACGTGCGGTGTCGGCTTCGAGTTTGCGCAGAAGCCCGACGTCGATGCCGGGACTCCCGCCCCCAGCGATGCCTCGGGTGATGCTGGAGTGTCCGAGCCCAAGGTCACTGTCCCGTTCGACATAAGCCGCTACAAGACCATGACCTTCTGGGGAATGACGACGACGCCGGACCCGACCATGGACGGCTCGATGCCAGTGAAGGTTCAGTTCCCTGATACGGATACCGACCCCCGCGGCGACGTCTGCAACGGCGGCGGCGGCAATACTTCGAAGTGCTACAACAGCTACGGTGTGACCCTGAAGTTCACGAACACTTGGCAACAGTTCACGGTGCTGCTGGATCCGGGCAAGGACGGTGTCCCACCCGCTGGCGGCATCGCCATCGATACGTCGTGGGGCTACCAAGGGGCAAAGTGGATCCCAACAGAGGTCTACGGAGTCAACTGGCAGGCCCAGCGGAACGTGGCCCCCGACGCCGGTCCTCCTCTGATGACGGACATCTGGATCGACGACGTGTACTTCACGGAGTAGACGGCCGCGGTCGGCGGCTTTCCGATCGTTCGCGCCAGGATCGATCGCTACCCGCACGGCTACGTCTACGATCCGCAATCCGGACGCGCCCTTTACAGCGACAAGCGACCCTCATTCGCGAACATCGGACTTGAATACTTTCTTTCGCCGTCCGGACCATAGACACTACCGGGACTGTGGCGCTCGGCCCTGGAGAATTTTGCTCAAGGGTCTGAGTTCCCCCAAGGAGAAACTGTCATGAGCAAGAGCCAGGACGCGAAGAAGAACGTGAAGAAGGCACCGAGCAAGACGCCGAAGGAGAAGAAGGAAGCCAAGCGCATCAAGAAGGCCGGCAAGAACGGCTGAGCCCGTACGTCAGCGCTGCAGCCACGCCTCGCTCGTCAAGTAGACGGCGGTGCGGCCCGGCGCGACCTCGTCCCCGTCCTCGAATAGGGTGAGGTCGGCTCGGAAGGTGCCACGAAGGGCGTCGCGCGCGCACGCCCAGCCCAAGGTCGACATCAGGAGGCAGAGGAACAACCCGACGATCAGGGCTGCGGGAGGGGACTCGATGTTTTCCTCCTCGAGCACCAGCGTGCCTGCCACCGACTGGCGGCCCTTGTTGACCCGACGCGTGCGGGTGGAGTGGACGCGGGCCGGCTGAAACGGGCGCGACGGGCCGGCGACGTTGTGCCTCGTGGACCGTGAGGATAGGCGCCGAGGTCGCGACACCTCAACGCCTGCACCAGCCAAAGGAGAGCGGCCGCACATATCCGTCCGCAACCATTTTCGCGTGCGTCCGATGGACCTGACGTGCTGGCGTCGACGTTCATGGACATGGTGCTGGGCATCGACATCCATTTCGAGATGGTGCCGATGCCGGCGCCCGTGCCGACGCCGATTCCGAATCCATTCGTGGGCATGGTCTTTGATCCGGGGGGCCTGCTGGTCGGCCAGCCAATGAGTTTGGCGGCGGCGCTGCAGACCGGGCAGGCGCCGCGCGGTCCAGTTCTGATCAACCTCATGCCGGCGACGACGGTGGGTGCCAATGCCCTGAACTCGCTCGGCGTGCCGCACATTCTGATTCCGCCCGGGACGGCGTGGGCGCCGATGCCCAAGCTGCCCAAACCGTCGTTCAAAGGGCCGCCGCCGCCGCCCGGCCCGCCGGTGGCACCCGAGGGCGATGCGATCGTGGTGTTCGGATCGCCGACGGTCACTCTGATGGGGACCAGCGGCTCCCGCATGGGCGACAAGGCGATGAGCTGCGGAGAGCCGGTGCGGCTGCCGTCCTCGACGATTCTGGCGATCCCCAAGGGCATGCCGGTGTTGATTGGTGGACCGCCGGCGATCTCGATCAGCGACGCGCAGGGCGCCTTGCTGAAGTCGAAGTGGATCGCGGGGTCCCTGCACGATCTGCTGAGCCGCATGAGCCCCGGGCGGCTACGGAATCTCCTCAGCAAGCAAGTCTGCTTTCTGACGGGACACCCGGTCGATGTTGCAACCGGTCGGGTGCTGACCGATCACGTCGACTGGGAGCTGCCGGGGCCGCTACCGGTGAAGTTCGAGCGCAACTATTTCTCGGCGTGGGCCAATCGTACGGGCCCGCTCGGGCACGGCTGGTCGCACTCGCTGGACCAGGCGGTGTGGGCCGAGCGTGGGAAGGTCGTCTACCTCGACGAGGAAGGCCGCGAGCTGGAGTTCGACACCTTCGACTTCCCCGATCACGTCATGCAAACCGGGCACGAGGTGTACGAGCCGCGCAGTCGCTTGACCCTGCGGGCGCGCAGCAATCGACACTTCGAGATTGCGACCCACGACGGGGTCACCCTGGAGTTCGCTCGGGTGGAAGGCGCCTCGGGCGACCGCAAGGGGTGGTCGCGGCTGGTGCGCAAGACGGCGCGCGATGGGGCCACCCTCGCGCTGGAATACGATCGAGACGGTCATCTGGCGTGGGTGCACGATGCGGCCGGTCGCTCGATCGCGTTCGAGCACGACCGGGCCGGGCGGCTGCAGGCGGTGAAGCTGCCGCATCCGGTACAGGCGGGCTGGCAGGTGCACACGCGCTTCGCCTACGACGACGCCGGGGATCTCGTGGCGGCGACCGATCCGCTGGGGAATAGCTGGCGGTTCGCGTACAAGCAGCACGTGCTGGTGCAAGAAACCAACCGCAACGGGTTGTCGTTCTACTTCGCGTACGACGGCCACGGCGAGGACGCGTACTGCGTGCGGACGTGGGGCGATGGCGGTATTTACGACCACGTACTGGATTACGACAAGCTGGGGAAGGTCACCTGCGTGACCAACAGCCTGGGGCGCACGACGATGTACAGGATGAACGTCGTCGGCTGCGTGGTCGAGGTGATCGACGCGCTGGGTGGGTCGACCAAGTATGAGTACGACGAGCGGACGCTACGCAAGCTGAAGGAGACCGACGCTGTCGGCGGCGAGACGACCTGGACCTACGACGCGCGCGGGAATACGACCAAGGTAACCGGACCCGACGGGGCAGCGGTGGCGCTGGAGTTCAGCGAGCAGAACCAGCCCGTGCGTGCGATCGACGCGCAGGGCGGCGAATGGCAGTGGGGCTACGACGGTAGCGGACGATTGCTCGGTCGTGTGGACGCGATGGAGCGGCGGACCAGCTTCCGGTGGCAGACGGATGCGCAGCGCCGCGGCGACCCGCGAGACGGCGGGGACGCCGATGACTCGCGCCCGGCGCAGCCTCGACGGGGCAGCCGGGTGACCCCGGTGGGCCGCACGACAGGGAACGGCTGGGATGTCCGTGCGATCAGCACCCGAGCCATCAAGCGCCTGGTCGGCCTGAAGGATCCGGCGGGCCAGCAGACGACGCTGGGCTACGACACGCAAGGCAACGTCACCGAGCTGCGCACGCCTGACGGCGCCGAGAGCAAGTGGACCTACGACAACCTGGGCCGCTGCACGACAGCCATCGATGCCAAGAAGAACCTGCAGCGACGGGAGCACGACGATTTGGGCCGCGTGGTGCGCGTCTGGGAACCCGACGGCAACGTTCGCGAGTTGTCGTACGACGGCGAGGGCAACGTCGTTCACGTGCGCGACAACCAGCACGACGTGCGGTTCACGTACCAGGGCATGGGGCGGGTGGCGTCGCGGACGGAAGCGGGGACCACGGTCGGCTTTGCGTACGACGCCGAAGAACGGCTGATCGGCATCACCAACGAGCACGGCCTCGTGTACCGGTTCGAGCTGGACGCGGTCGGCAAGGTCGAGGTCGAGCTCGGCTTCGACGGCATCCGGCGACGCTGCATCCGCGACAAGGCCGGGCGGGTCACCAAGGTGTTCCGCCCGGCGAACCGGACCACGGAGTACGCCTACGACGAAGCGGGAAGGGTGGTCGGGGTCCGGCACAACACCGGCGAGGCCGAGGCGTACACCTACCGGGCCGACGGCGAGATGATCGAAGCCGCCAACGGCAGCGCGGTGGTGAATCTGGAGCGCGATCTCCTCGGGCGGGTGGTGCGCGAGGTCGTCGGTGACGATTGGATCGCGTCCGACTACGACGCGCTGGGGAGGCGGGTGCGTGTGCGTTCATCGAAGGGGCTGGACCAGCGCATCGCCCGGGACGCAATGGGCCGCGCGGTGGGGGTGCGCGCGAAGGTTGGCGCGGCGACGGGCTCGGGAGAGACAGGCGCAGACTGGGAAGCGCGCATCACGCGCGACGTGCTCGGCCTGGAGGTCGAGCGCATCCTTCCGGGCGGCGTGAGGGCGCGCTGGGAACGCGACGCCGTCGGACGGCCCATCAAGCAAGAGGTCACGGCCGGCGGCGAGTTTCGCCGCGCGGTCCAATACACCTGGGACGTCAACGACCGCCTGCGCATGGTCATCGACGCAACCCGCGGCCCGACCAAGTACGAGCACGACGCCCTCGGGAATCTGGCGGCGGCGATCTACGCGGACGGTCGCGTCGACCTGCGCATGCCCGATGCCGTGGGCAACCTGTTCCGCACCGCCGACCGAAGCGACCGCAAGTACGGCCCCGCGGGACAGTTGCTGGCAGCGCAGCGTGACGACGGCGGGGTGACGAAGTACGAGTACGACGCCGAGGGGAACCTGGTGAAGAAGGTCGAGCTGGCAGCGGGCGCAGGGCCCGACTCTATGGATGGCGCGCGGGTTTGGACGTACCACTGGAACGGGACCGGGATGCTGGCGAAGGTCGTTCGCCCCGACGGTGACGAAGTGACGTTCGCCTACGATGCATTGGCCAGGCGGCGCTCGAAGACATTCCGCGGCCGAACGACCCGCTGGATCTGGGACGGAAACGTGCCGCTGCACGAGTGGGTCGAGGGTGCGTCTGCGGCCGGTGCGGCGACCGAAGGGCTCTCCACCGACGACGCCGCACTCGATGAAGCTGCGTCCGTTCGGAAAAAGACCGAGGCAGCCGCGCGACCCGCTCTCGGCCCACCCTGCGAAGTCGGGCCCTTCGACGCGCTCATCACGTGGCTCTTCGAGCCGGAAGGTTTCGTCCCGATGGCCAAGGTCGTCGGCGACGATCGGCAAGCCATCCTCTTCGATCACATCGGCACGCCGACCGCAATGTACGACGCGTCCGGTAAGGAGGTCTGGTCCGCGTCCATCGACGCCTACGGCAACCTTCGCGAGGTCACGGGCGACCGTCATGCCTGTCCGTTCCGCTGGCCTGGTCAGTGCGAGGACGCGGAGACGAATCTCTACTACAACCGTTTTCGCTACTACGATCCAGCGTCGGGAGGCTACCTGAGCCAGGATCCCCTCGAATGCGCCAAAAATGTCGCGTCCTACGTTTCGGATCCCCTTTCGCGAACAGACCCGCTTGGCTTGATCGAATGGGCAGACCCATCGACGATCAACTATTCGCAGGCATACGTGACCGGGCAAACGGCGACCTACGAGCAAGCAATGCGTGACGGGACTTGGGACTGGAACCGAAGGAGCCGCTCGGGGACCAATGTCGCCGTCTTGACTGTGGCTGAAGTAGATGGGCAGTTGGTGAGTTTCGACAACCGCCGCTTGCTCGCAGCTCAAAATGCTGGAATGAAGAGAGTAGGAATTCAAAAGATAAACCTGGCCGACATCAAGCCAGGAACATCGATCACATGGGAAGAGTCGCTACGGCGGCGGTTGAACAGCAGTCCGGAACACAGCGGACTCCCCGAAGTTCAGCTCCCGTCCAACGGGACATCCGAGAAGCCAAAGGTTGCAAAATGCCGCTAGATGCTCCCGATGCAGTGAATGTTGTCCAAAGCCAATGGCGATTGGGACGGGCACTACACGTGGACGGAATCGTATTTCACGATGGCCGCGTTGTTCTTATCGACGCGATGACGGTCGATTCCGGATCATCGATTCAAAGCATAGCGACGCCGCTCGCCGAAACGACGGCATCATCCGTCCTGAACTACAATTCCAGGGCTTGGGTGGAGGTCACGCAGTTGAAGCGCTTGGCTTGGTCAAGCGAATACCACGTCGAGTGCGGCGAGGGGGCCATGGGAAACGAGGGATATGTGGCTATGATCGGCAATGTCGACGGCACCCTCCTCTGGGTTCTCTTTTGCTCGCAATCGAACCCCTTCGTTGACCTTCAACGCGATGGCGATACCATCGTTGCGATGACGTCATATGACCAGGCGTGGAGAATACCCGGTGCGGAACCGGAGAAGTTCGTCCTGGAGCCCGTGCCTCTACCCGATCGTCTGTGAATCCAAGCGTCGGCAAGCCCTCTGGTCTTCACGATGACGGGGCGCCAATGTTGACGTTCGGCGCTCCGCCTCTTCACGGCCCTCAGCGACGTTTCTGGGTAGGTCGGCCCGCTTCACCCGCGCGGCCGCACGCCCAACCCAGCTTCCTCCGTGAGCCGGATCTCCGCACCGGTGATCGTCCAGCCGCCTTCGAAGGGATCCTCCGCCAGGAGAAACGCCGTATCCAGGTCGACCCAGTCCACTCCCCCCAGCGCAGCGACGACGTGGGCCATCGCCAGCAGGCCCACGCGCGTCTCGACCATCGCGCCCGCCATCAGCCGTAGACCGGCAGCGCGCGCCTTGCGCGCCAGGGACAGCGCGCGCCACGGGCCGCCCAGCTTGACCAGCTTCAGGTTCACGGCGTGGGCGGCGCGCGCTTCCAGCAGGGCCGACAGGTCGGCTTCGTCGCGGAAGGATTCGTCGGCGACCACCGGAACGGCCGACCGGGCGGTGACGGCGGCCATGCCCGCGAGATCTTCGCGCGCGCAGGGTTGTTCGTAGCAGTCGACGGTCAGCCCTCCTGCCAGGGCGGCGTCCAGCAGCGACAGCGCGTCCTGGGCCGAGAAGCCGCCGTTGGCGTCCAGTCGAAAGCGCGCCTGCGGGACGGCGCGCGCCACCGCCTGCAGGGCCATGCGATCGGCGCGCCAGTCGCGGCCGACCTTCACCTTGAACGACGAGAAGCCCCGCGCCGCGTACTGGACGGCCAGCGCGACCATGGCGTCGGGATCCGCGATCGGCAAGGTGATGTCCGTCGTCAGGATGGGCAGCGGCCCCCCGGGCAAGCTGGTCGACTCCGCGGCGGCCAGCGCACGCGCCAGGGGAATCCCGGCCAGGCGTGCCCACGCATCCAGCACGGCTGACTCGACGCCCGCGCGCGCAACCGCGCTCTCCGGCAGCGCCTCCGTCACGTGGCGTTCGCAATCGGCAAAGGTCGCAACCCACCGTCCGGCCAGCGTCGGCGCGCACGCCGCGATCGCGCGCAACAGGTCCGGTTGATCTTCGTGGGTGACCGGGGGAAGCGCGGCCGCTTCGCCGTAGCCGGTCGCGCGTCGACCATCCGTGTCCTCGACGGTCGCGCGCACCAGCACGGCGCGTGTGACGTCGATGCGGCCCGTCGCGATCACGAACGGCTCGCGCAGCGGCACGGACAGCGGCGTGCCTTCCACAGAAACGATCCGGATCGGCGCGCTCACCACTTGGCCTTCTCCTTCACCTTCTCGATTTGTCGGCGGTCGCGCTTGGTGGGGCGTCCGCCGCCCGTGAAGGTCAGGGTGGGGGCGCTCTTCAGCTGGAACGCCAGCCGTTCGCGCTCCTGGCGGCTTGCAGCCGTCTCTTCCCACAGGGTCACGGCGACGGACGCGGGCCCGCGCACCTCGCTCAACCCGCGCACCACGATATGCTGCTGGTACGGCGGGCGGCGGATGGTGATGCTCTCGCCGATCTGCACCAGGCGCGCGCGTTTGGCGCGGTCGCCCGCGATGTCGATCTTGCCCCCGTCGATGGCGGCGGCGGCGGCCGAGCGCGTCTTGTAGAAGCGCGCGGCCCACAACCACTTGTCCAGGCGCACGCGCGCCGCTCCCGGGTTTGTCGCTGGTGTCGCGGGCGCGTCGGGCATTGGCCAGAATTCTACGCAGATCCCGACAAATTGCGTGCGTGTTGCGGGCGGCGGCAAGGCCGCCGCTGGAAATCCTTGACACCCAAGGGCCGCTTCTCCAGAGTGGATGACCGTGATGCTTCGTTGCCACTCAATGCGCCGTCCGTATGGCGTCCTCGTCCAGATCAAGGGCGGGGGAGTGGGAACGCGCGACCGCTGAGCATCGGTTGATTGCCATCCCCCCCTCCCGCCAGCCGAGGAGAGGGGGAAGCGGTCCCTTCTCTCCCGGCGGCAAGACGCAAGAGAGAAGAGAAGATGTCCACGGCGCGCGATTCGTCTGCAACCCCGACCGATACGTCCTCCGGCGAAGACAGCGATCCGGAGTTAGCCCGCTTGCCGGCGCCCCCTGACGCCGGCAGCGATCGCTTGTTCACGGGGCCCTTCGTGACGATTCTGGCGGTGCAAGCCGCTTACGGGTTCGCCATGTCCGCCTACCTGCTGCTGCCAAAGTCGCTGGCGCAGGGCGGGGGCACACCGTCGCAGATTGGTCGCGTGATGGCGGCGTTCGGCGTGGCCAGCGTGCTGACGATTCCGTTGCTCGACCGGATTGTCAGTGCGCTGGGGCGACGCAGGGTCTTGATCGTCGCGTCGCTGGTGATGGCGGCATCGTCGCTGGGATTCGCCGCCTACCAGGGGCCGGGCCTGCCCGCGGTCGCCTTGCGCGCCCTGCAGGGGGTGTCGTGGGCCTTGCTGTTCAGCGCTGCGATCTCGCTGGCGTCCGAGCTGGCGCCCCCTTCGCGCCTGGCGCAAGCCATCGGCGTGGCCGGAGGCGCCAGTCTGGCGATGAGCGCGGTGGCGCCCGCAATCGGTGAACCGCTGGTCGCTGCCCTGGGGTATCGCGCGCTGTACGCGCTGGCGGCCTTGGCGGCGCTCCTGGGCGCGGCCCTGGCGCGGCGCCTTCCCGGGCAGCCCCCGGCGCGCTCGTTCTCCGCCGCTGCTTCGACCGCACCCGCCCTGGAGGCGGAGCCGCCCGCGCGTCGCTTGCCGGTCTATCTGGCGCTGGGCATCGGGGGCTTTGCGTACATGGTCCTGTTCACGTTCCTGGGGCCGTTCGCGCTTCAGCACGGGATTCAGGCCATCCGCGCCTTCTTCATCGCGTACACGGTCGCCGCTCTGGGCGTGCGGGGTCTGTCCGGCACGCTGTTCGATCGCCTGGGTCACCGGTCGGTGGGGACCAAGGCGTTGGTGCTTTACGGCGCGGTGGTGGCCGCCGTGGGGTTGCTGGGACCAGGCTGGCTGACGGCGCTGGGGCTGGCCTTCGGCATCGCGCACGGGGCCGTCATTCCGTCGCTGATGGCGCTGCTGCTGCATTCGGCGCCCCACTACCGGCGCCCGCGCATCCTGGGCATTGCCAACTGCGCGATGAGCGTGGGCATCGCCGCGGTCTATCCGGCGGGCGCACTGGTCGATCGCTTCGGATACCCGGTCGTCTTCGTGGCGACGGGAGCGTTGACCACCTGCTCGGCGCTGCTGCTGCGCGAACGCCGGGCGCGGTGACCTTTCAGCCCCGGCGCGCCCGCGCGGTCAGCGCGTGCCCAGCAAGTTGCGCGCGATGACCATGCGCTGAATCTGGCTGGTCCCTTCGTAAATCTGCAGCAACTTGGCATCGCGCATCAGCTTCTCGACGGGATACTCCTTGGTATACCCGTAGCCGCCGAAGATCTGCACGGCGTCGGTGGTGACCCGCATGGCGGCATCCGCGCCGTAGGCCTTGGCGTATGCCGATACGATGTTGTCGCCCAGACCCGTGTCCAGGGCCCACGCTGCCTTGTGGCACAGCAGGCGCGTGGTTTCGTAGGCGATGGCCATGTCGGCCAGCATGAATTGAACGGCCTGGTGCTGCGCGATCGCCACACCGAAGGTCTTGCGTTCCAGCGCATACGCCCGCGACTCCTCCAGCGCGCGCCGGATCACGCCCGCCGCACCGGCCGCGATCCACGGTCGCGTGCGATCGAAGGTGCGCATCGCGATCTTGAAGCCCTCGCCCTCGGTGCCCACGACGTTCTCCGGGCCCAGCTTCACGTCCTCGAACAGCACGTCGGTGGTGTTCGAGGCGCGCTGTCCCATCTTGTTTTCCTTCTTGCCCACCGACACGCCCGGCGTCGCGCGATCGACGACGAAGCAGGTGATGCCCTTGTGTCGGTCGGTTCCTTCGGCGCGCGCGAACACCGTGTAGAAGTCGGCGACGCCGCCATTGGTGATCCAGCGCTTCTGCCCCGTCAGCAGGAAGTCGCTGCCGGCCTTCTTGTAGCGCGTCTTCATTCCCGCCACGTCGGACCCGGCGTCCGGCTCCGAGCAGCAATAGGCCGCGAAGATCGGCTTGGCCAGCAGCCGCCCCAGGTAGTTCTGCTTCTGCGCCTCCGTGCCAGCCAGGATCAGCGGCATCGACCCCAGCATGTTCCCGGCGATGGTGGTGTTGATGCCCATGCATCCGTAGGAGAGCTCCTCCATCATCAGGCAGTGCGACAGGCACGAGAGGCCCAGCCCGCCTACCGACTCGGGCACCTCACAGTTCATCAGGCCGGTCTCCCAGGCCTTGTTGCAGATGTCGGTGGGGAAGGTGCCCGTCTCGTCCAGGTGACCCGCCACCGGGATGATCTCCTTGCGCGTGAATTCGCGCGCGGTCTGAACCAACGCCTGTTGCTCATCCGTGTAGTCGAAGCTGGCCATGGGAGCCGTCCTTTCTGGGTCGGAACCGGGACTTTGGCGTTCGGACCGCCGTCGTGAGGCGGAGCCAGTGAATCGTCAACTCGTCGGGGGGACTTCGGTGGCCTTGGCCGCGCGGGCGGCGCGCCGGGCCTCTTTCTCGGCCTTGCGGCGTTCCTCCAGGTGAAACGCCTCGCGCGTCGCGCGCGCCCCCAGCAAGAACCCCAACACCACGCCCAGCACCAGCACCACCGGGATGAAGATGAAGTGCGAGGACGGAGGGACTTGCAGCTGCAGTTGCACGGCCGATACCTCTAGCGCGGGTCCGTCCCGCCGGTGGCGCGATCGACCCGCCGACGCATCTCTCCGAGCTCGGTCTGGGTGCGCGAAAGCCCGCGCGCCACGATGAAGACGTACGCAAGCAGCGCCACCCAGATGAACCCGTAGGCGGCCGCCACGAATTGGGGGGCGGGCAGGTTCTCGCGGGCGGCATCGTCGACCTTGACGAATTCTTGCGCGAAGGCTGCGGGTGAGATCGCCAGGGCGCCGGCTACCAGCATGGCGGTGGTCGTGATGCGATGTCGAAGCTTCATGAACGGATCTCCTCGAGGTCTTCAGCCAGCATTTCCAGCTCGGAAAGCGTTGCGCGGGCGCGGGCCAGCTTCAGTCGCAGGGCCAGCAAGATTCCCCACGTCAACGTGATCAACGCGAACGAGAACCAGAACGCCGGCCGCATCCCCGCCGCCAGGGACGGCACCACCGTCGTCTGGGGGTGCACGGTGCGCCACATGTCCACGCTCTTGTACACCAGCGGTACATCGACCGCCGCGAACAGCGCCAGCGCAGCCGCCAGCTTTCGCCCCCCCGGCCCGCCGTAGCGGCGCGCCAGCAGGTACGCGTTCAGGATCATGAACAGCAGCAGCGAACTGGTCAGCCGCGCGTCCCATTGCCACCAGACCCCCCACGCCTTGCGGCCCCACAGCGGGCCGCTGACCAGCACACACGCGCCGAACAGCACGCCCAGCTCGCCGGCTGCGTGCGCCAAGCGATCGCCGCGTTCCGAACCCTTGAACAGATACGCCAGGCTGCCGCCCGCAGCGGTGAACGTCGACAGGAACATCATGATCGCGCACGGGACGTGGAAGTAGAAGATCTTCTGCACGAACCCCATCACTGGTTCGGTGGGCGCATCCAGGATCAGGAAGGGGATGCCCAGAAATCCGACCGCCGCCACCGCGACGGCGATGGTGAATCCCCGACCGACTGTTCCCATGGTTGCCCTATACTACGGCAAAACCTCGCCATGTCCGACGACAACACGATTCACGCGTTCCGGTCCGTGCCCCGCACGGGGGTCATCTACGTCACGACCGAGGCCGCACGGTTTGGCTATCACCCGGGGGCTCCCGACTGGTGCAACCTGGGGCAAGGCCAGCCCGAGACCGGTCCCTTGCCGGGCGCCCCAGCGCGCATCGAACACGTGACCATCGACGTCGATGACCAGGAATACGCTCCCGTGCCCGGCCTGGGCGAGCTGCGCGAGGCCATCGCGGGCCTGTACAACCGTCTTTATCGGCGCGGAATGCCATCGCAGTATTCGGCCGAGAACGTCAGCGTGTCGGGCGGCGGGCGCGCGTCGCTCACGCGGGCGGCGGCCAGCCTGGGGCACGTCAACCTGGGGCACTTCTTGCCCGACTACACCGCCTACGAGGAGCTGCTGGACATCTTCAAGGCCTTCACCGCGATTCCGATCCTGCTGGAAGGCGAGCGTGGGTATGGATTCTCGGTCGAGGATCTGCGCCGCGAGGTCCGGGGACGGGGCCTGTCGGCCTTGCTGCTGTCGAACCCGTGCAATCCCACCGGCAAGGTCATCCAGGGCGACGAGCTGGCCCGCTGGGTGGGCGTCGCGCGCGAGGAAGACGCGGCCCTGCTGATCGACGAGTTCTATTCCCATTACCTGTGGGCGGGGCGGCCGGGGCAGCTGCCCGTCGAGAGCGCGGCACGCTATGTCGAGGACGTGAACCGCGATCCGGTGGTGCTGTTCGACGGGCTGACCAAGAACTGGCGCTACCCGGGCTGGCGTGTGACCTGGACCGTCGGGCCCAAGAAGGTCATCGAGGCGGTCGCCAGTGCGGGCTCGTTTCTGGACGGCGGCGGCTCGAAGCCGCTGCAGCGGGCGGCGATTCCGTTGCTAGAGGATGCGCACGTCGTCGCCGAGACCGAGGCCATTCAGCGCAGTTTTCGCGAGAAGCGGGATCGCCTGCTGTCGCGCCTGGAGCGCCTCGGGGTCCGCACCGATCGCGCCCCCGAGGGCACTTTCTACGTGTGGGGCCGCGTCGATGGTTTGCCGCCACCGCTGTCCGACGGGATGGGCTTTTTCCGCGCGGCGCTGGCCAAGAAGGTCATCACCGTGCCGGGAGAGTTCTTCGACGTGAATCCCGGCAAGCGCAGGAGCCAGCGCGCGTCGCGCTTTCGTTCGCATGTGCGCTTCTCGTTCGGGCCCGCGCTGGCCACGCTGGAGACGGCGTGCGACCGGCTGACCGAGCTGGTTCGCGACGCCGCCTCGGCCTGACCGGCGGCGAACTCGCACCCGCCGACGGTGCCCGCCACCCCGCCCAACACCAGGAACGCAAAACGCCGCATCAACGACCTCCATCGGCGGACTGCCTGGAGGTCTCGATGCGGCGTCGCGGAGGCCGGCCTGTGCGGGGGCGGCCCTATCCGATGATGCAGTCGACCTGAACTTCGATCTTCTTGATCTTGCCGTCCGTATAGTCCTGGCAGGTCTGGCCCTCCAGCCTGACGCCCGTCGTTCCGACGACCGTGAAGGTGCCGTCGGGCAGCGCGGTGCCGTCAGCGTTCACGCCCGAGATCTTCATCGTCTTGGGATCGATGGTGGAGATCCCGAAGAAGCAGGTCCCCACCTGTTGCTTGATGGCGTCCAAAGCGGCCGTCAACTCAGCCGCGCTGGCCACCGGGTAATACGCCTTGTCGGCGCCCATGCGCGGGTAGCCGCCGGCCGTGGCCATCGCGCTCAGTGTCGTGTCGATGCCGGCGGTGGCGATGCCGATGACGAACGTCGGAATTCCGTCCGTGAAGGCCTGAGCGACGGCGGCAATGGCGTTGGCGTCGTCGCACTGATTCTGATTGCCGGTCGTCACCACGCCTGGGGTACACATCGACGTTCCGCAGGTGGGGATGCCGTCGGTCGCCAGCAATATGAACTTCGGATTCGTATCGGTGAGGCCCCGCAGATAGGCCGACGCGTTCGTGATGGCCTTGGTCGTCGGGGTCGCCGTCGCAGGGGTCTGGCGGCCGATTGCCGTCGTGATCGGAGTCGCGTTCATCGGGGCAGGAGCGACGTCCGCGACTGTCCCCACATTGCAGTTGTCTCTCCCGGACTTGACGTCGCCGAAGAACATGAGGCCCCAATTCACGGTGGTCTCGGCCGTGGGCAAGAAACCATTCACCGAGGTGACCATCTGCATCCACTTGTTCCCGCCCATGCAGTTCGACATGTCCGCCGCGCATTTCATGCCGTCGGTGCCGTCGGCCATCGAACCCGAGCGATCCAGCACGATCAGCACGTCGGGCGGTAGGTTCATCGTCTGCGGGGTGGTCTTCACGCAGGTGGTCAACGTATCCGACTGGAAGGTGTCTTTACCGCTGGTGTCAGGTGGCGCTTGCACATCGACGGGCGTCACCGAGCCGTCCATGGTTTTCACGCTCTCGTCCGCTTTCTGGAACGAGCAAGCGACCGGGAGGGCCGCCAGGACCAGAACCGAAACCAGAGAGAAAGAACGTCCCATAAGATGCCTCCGCAGAATGTCGCCTTTGATTTCAGCTACCGGATCGTTTCTGTACTCTTGGCTTGTCAAAGGGATAACCGCTTTCTCGTGAAGAGTGGTGAGGTGCCCGCCATCAGAAGGTCACCTTCGGAGGCACCACCCTGGAACGCACGGGCCACGCACGCTGAATGAGTATGCTGCGAGACATGGAATTCGTCATCAAAGTACAGTGGAAACTTTGTGAGGTCATCGCCCAAAAATTCCAGGCCCACCGGAATTTAATAGCGCGTCGAGTCGAGGAAAGCGAGGGCCCGCGGCGCAGGTTACTTGGGTGGATCGGTTCGGCGTCTCAGCCGTTGCAATTCACTTGCACCACCACGTCTTTGATGGTGCCCTCGGTAAAGTCTTTGCACGCTTGGTCGATAAGCTGAACCCCGGTATTCCCCACCTGCATGTAGTCGCCGCTGCCCAATGCGCGGCCGTCAGCGGTGACCTTCTCGATCTTGTGCTGGTCGTCGATGGCGGGATCGATGCCGAAGAAGCAGGTCTTCGTCTGGCTTGTGATGGTCTTCAGAGCCGCCTGCAGCTCGTCGTTGCTGCTGACCGAATAGTATTGGGTGGCGCCAGACCGCGGGAAGCCCCCGTTGACCGCCATCCGGTTCAACGTCGCGTCCCCCATACCGGCGGTGGCGATACCCACGACGAAGGTCGGAATCATGTCGACATCGTGCGCTTCTTTGATCGCAGCGGCTGCGGCCGCGTCGTCGCAAGCGGTTGCCCCGCCAGGCTGAGTGCCGGCCCCCCCGGTTCCAGCCCGCCCGCCGGCCCCCCCGGTTCCTGACCGTCCGCCCGCGCCACCGCTTCCGCTCCCGCCCGTGCCGTCGACGGTGCAAACGGACGTGGCGGTCCCGCAGGTCGGAAGCCCGTCGGTCGCCAGCAAGATGAACTTCGGATTGTCATCCTTCAGGCCCTTCAGATAGGCGGCCGCGTTCTTGATGGCGGCGGTGGTGGGGGTGGCGCTTTCTGGCTTGGTCCCAGCGATCGCGGCCGCGATGGCCGCTGCATTGATCGTTGCCGGGGGCACCGCGGCCACGGTCCCGACGTCGCAAGTCATACCGGACTTGCTCGGGTCCCCGAAGAAGAACAGACCCCAGTTGACGACATCCTCGGTCTTGGGGAGCACGGCGCCCAAGGCCCCCGTCGCCTGGACCCATTTGTTGCCGTTTGCGCAGTTGCCGCTCGCTGTGCTGCACGTCTTGTCATCCGACCCGCGCAACATGGAATTGGAGCGATCGAGAACGATCAGGACGTCGGGAGGAACGTTCTTGATCTTGGGAGTCGCCTGAACACAGGTGGGCATCGAACTGGCCTCGAAGAGGGGGCCATCGGTGGCTGGCGGAGGCGGGACGTCGACCTTGAACTGGATGTCGGGGCCGGCATCCATGCCCATGGTGCCGCCCGATCCGTTGGGATCGATCGGCGCGGTCGTCTGTCCGAGGTTGCTGCAGGCCTGTACCAGCACGACCAGGCCCGACAACAGAAAGACACTGCGTGTCATCAAAAGCCTCCCGAAAGGGGGTCCCACTTTTTGTGTTTTGGCAAACTACTTCTTTGGTCAAATTTCAGCAAGGCGTTCGTCGAGGCAAACGACAAAGCAAGGGAAGAACGCACCAAAAATAGCTGTAAGTACGGGTGCCTAGGCGGAGGAGTGGACGGACCGGCGCCGAATCATGGGCAGTACACGGAAGCGCGCCTTGAAGTGATCGATTGGCCGACGATTCTGCCCAGAAAATGCACCGCGCGATGTCTTTTTTTGCCTTGCGATGCGTAGGGAGGCCTACGTGTCCGACCGGCTGAGGGTCAGTCCCCCGAGACGATGGGTTCGAACGCCCACACGCCGACGACCAAGAAGATGACATCCAGCCCGATCAGGAACTGGGTCCAGAACGCAGCGCCCTCGGGATCGGGCTGGAAGTCGAGCAGCTGGGCGGTGCCGCGGGCGCCGGCGATCAGCAGCGGAATCACGATCGGGTAAAGCAACGTGGAAAGCAGGACATCGCGGCTCTTCGAACGAAGGAGGGCGGCCGAAAATACCGAGCCGACCGTGGCGAACCCCAGCGTGCCCAGCGACAGCAACGCCGCCAGGCCGGCGGCGTTTTCCGCGATGCGCGCGTTGAAGAACAGACCGATCAGCAACACGGTGCCCAGCTCCACGCCCAGCATCAACACCAACGTCGCGGCCAGCTTGCCGAAATAGATCGCCGCGCGCGGCACGGGCGACAGCAACAGGGCGTGGATGGCTTCACCGTCGCGCTCGCGGTCGAACGTACGTCCCAACCCCACCACGCCGGAGATCAAGATCGCCACCCACAGGATGCCCGCGACCACCGGCGGGGCGGGTGGGGTGCCACCCACCACGAAGGCAAAGCTGAAGACCAGCACCACGACCAACGAGAGGAAAGCGCTGGTCGCCAGGATCTCGCGGCTTTTCCATTCAACCGCCAGGTCCTTCGTCGCGATCGCGATCGTCTGGCGCAAGAAGCCGGGTGCGGAAGCCTGCGAGGGAGGCGCTGGCGTGGGCCGGGGCCCATCAACCACGGCAGCTCTCCTCGTAGGCGGCGCGCAGGGCGGGCCCACCCCAGGCCGCGGGCCGTCTCTCGTCACGGACCACGCGGCCCCGGCGCAGGATCAACACGTGTTCGGCCAGCCCCGCCGCGGCGTCCAGATCGTGGGTGACCAGCACAACCACCCGGCCGGCGTCGCGCTCGCGCGAGAGCTCGGCGACCAGCCAGGCAACGCCGGCCGGATCGAGGGCCGCGCTGGGTTCGTCGAACAGCAAGATGCGGGGCTCGTGGATGAGCGCCCGCGCCAGCCCCAGCCGCTGCATCATCCCGCGCGAGAAGGTCCGCACCGCAGCCTCCCCAGGAACGTCGGCCAATCCGACGCGCTCCAACAGCTGGCGCGCGCGCCGGGCGGCGTCGGGGACGCCGTAAAGCCCGGCGAAGAAGAGCAGGTTGGCCAGCGCGCCCAGATCCAGGTACAGGCCCGGATCGTGGCCCACATACCCCAGTGCCGCGCGCGCGGGCGCATTGCGCTGAAGGGCGACGTCGCCCCACTTGACGTGACCCGAGGTCGGCGTCGAGAGCGTGGATAGGATCGCCAGCAACGTGCTTTTTCCCGCGCCGTTGGGGCCCAGGATGGCGGTGATCTCGCCCGCGTTCATCTGGGTGGACACCCCGGCCAGGGCCCGACGCCGGCCGAACGTCTTGCCGACGTTGTCGACGATCAAGGACGGCGTCGTCGGGGCCGTCATGGTCACGCACGCTGTTCGTCGAGCGCGGCCAGCTCGCGATACACGCTTTCGAGCTTGCGCATCAGCTCGTCGCGTTCGGCCTTGGCGGCGGCGCGCGCTGGTGCCGACAGTTCAGCGTCGTTGGTGCGACGGCCTTCGCACACCAACAAGTCCGAGAAGAGGCGATCGCGGCGCTGGATCAGGCGGTCCCGCTCGCTGGTCGCGTCACCCGAGCCGCCCTTGGACGGGCGGCGGGCCAAGAAGCCAGCGCCACCCGCCAGGACCAAGGCCAACGCCCCCGCGACGACCCGCCCGGTGTTGTCGGGCGCCGGCAGGCCCCGAACGGTGAAGCGCAGCGTGCCGCCGGGCGCGATGGGCTCGCCGCGCATCAGCCAGTACTTCTTGCCGCTGAACTCTCGTTCACGGCGCCCCGTGATCTGCGTGCTTTCGATTGTCAGGTTGGCGACCTGATCGGTGATGAAGGTGTACTCGCCGAACCCGTTGGGAAAGCGCTGCTGGAAGTCGCGAGAAGAACCCGTCGTCGGCAGCACGAAGCCGAACGTGACCTCGTCGGGGGACTTGCGGTTGGGGTCCATCGTCTCGGGTCGTCGCGGCGGGATGGGGCCGTGGATCGCGACGCCGATTCCTTTGCGAATCTCGATCTTGTGCTCGCCCTCGGCGCCCTCGGCGCCGACCGCCTCGCTGGGAAGCGGAATCTCCAGGCCCCCCACGCCGGGATCGAAAACCTTGTCGCTGCGATTCTCGAGCGGCAAGGTCTCGATGAAGCCAAGCCCGTCCTCGCGCAGTTGCAAGATGAGCCGGCCGCCCTCGCCGACGCTGACGATGGAGGGATCGGCCGTGCGCTGGGGAACCCGCAGCTCGATCGAGACGCCCCCTTGGTCGGGCAGGTTGAACCCGTCGGTCCCCATGCGCATCCCGTTGCGTTCCATGACCACGGCGGCCGCCACGCGGCTGGGGACCGGCGCCGCGGCTCCCCCGGCGCCGGTCGGCGCTGACGGCGCGGCCCCGGCGTTCACGTCGGAGAAACGGGCGCGCCCGTCAGCGTCGGTGACGGCTTCGCGGACCTCCACGTCGCGCCCCGACACCACCTTACCGAGCTCGATGTTCTGGCGGGGCAAGGGGCGGTTCTGCTCGTCGAGCGCCAGCACCTCGACCACGCCAACCGGCAGCTCGTCCGCGATACGCACGGTGCCCACGATCAGCCCCAGCGAAAACGGACGTCGTCCGCCGCCAGCGCCCGGCGCGTCCGCCCCGTCGCTGGGGAGGGCCGCGATCAGCATCGTGCGGATGCCGCCCACGTCCGGGATCGGGAAGGTCTCGGTCTCCAGCTTCTCGCCGTCGACGGTGACTTGCGCGTGAAAGCGATGCCCGCTCGGCAAGGCTTCGAAGGTGGCGCGGCCGCCGGCGTCAGTTTTGGCGGTGCGCTTGCGCGCCTCGCCGCTGGGGCCTTCGACGATGGCGGTGATCTCCACATTGGCCACCCCGTTGGCGGGCGCCTTGCGCGCGACCCGGACGGTGACCATCCCGGTCGGCATCCCGCGATCGGGAAGCGCCTTGCCGACGATGGCGCGCAGGTTGGGCATGCCCCCTCCGGCGCCGGCCATCATCGGAGCGGGCTGGGGCTGGGCGTTCGCCACGGTGGCGGAGAGCGCGCCGAACATTGCCGCCACTCCCAGCAGGAAGCCGCTGAAGCTGCGGGCCCTCACTTGGTGACACTCGACGGAGAGACACCGGAGGGCACCAGCGTGATCCCGCAGCGCTTGCAGAAGCGGGCGTCGACGTCGTTCACGATGCCGCAGGCGCTACAAGCGCCAGTGATGACCTTGTCGGTGATGTCCGGCCCGCCACCGGCTGCCGTGGCGACGCTGCTGGCCGCGGGCGGGGTTCCGGCGGCGGTCGCGGTCCCGGCGGCGGTCGCGCGCATCACCGCCAGCCGATCTTTCAGCTCGCGCTCGATCAAGGCACGGTAGTCATCCCCGACGGCCAGCTCGCCCATCACGCGCAACGCGCGGGTCCGATACCGTTCCACCATCTCCCGGTAGTCGGGTTCGGCGATCTTCTTCATCTGATAGTCGAGCTCGATCTCCTTGATGGCTTTCAGCACGGTCAACTTCTCGCGCTCGAGTTCCCGGATGCGCAAGGGCGCGCGCTGGGCGTCGACGACGCGAGCCTCTTCATCTCGCGTCAGGGGATCCAGCACGCGCCAAAGGGCGAACGCCGTCAGCACCAGCGTCAGTCCCCCCAGGCCCATCATCACCAGCGGCGGCGACAGACGCATGCCCATCGCGAAATGGGCATAGGTCCCGGCGACGAGGCCGCCGATGAGGCCCGGAACCAGGATGGGAATCCTTCGCCGGTGCCGGGCGACGGACTTTCCAGCGACGGAGCGGGCCGGTTCTTCGGCGGCGGACGGGTGGGAAGACAAGGGAGGTGACGAGGGTGTCTGGGGGGGCAAGGTTGGGCTCGTTCTCAATCGAGGCTGGAGAGCTCGTCCTCGAGTTGATCCTCCAGGGCGGCGTCGGCCGGGGCTCCCCCCGCGGGGGCAGGGGCCGCCGGCGCGGCGTTCCGTCGCGCCAGGCGCACGGCCCCGTAGGCCAAGATCCCGGCGGCGCCGACGCCGATGCCGTAGGGCAAGGCCCAGGCCAGGCGGTTGAAGCCCTTGTCGATGGGGGCCGCCAGTGCCACCTGGCTGCCGTACTTCTGGATGAAGTACTGGATCACGTCCTCGCGGGTCTTGCCCTTGTTCAGCAGGTCGTGAATCTCGATGCGGTCCTGCGCGGCGTGTCCGCAGTTCTCGGACGCGCATTCCAGCAGGTTGTGGCGACAGCTTCCGCACTGACAGATGATGTTGCGCACCAGCCAGTTCTCGTCGACGCCCTGGGGCGACGGGGGCTCGCCGGGCGCCGTCGCCATGTCCTGGGCGGCATGCGCGCCCGCGGGAGCGCCGAGCAACAAGCCGAGGCCAGCCACCAGCGCCAGCATCACAGCAGTACCCGCGGCGCGAGCGCCGGCCCGCTCGCGCACGGTCAGCCTCTCCAGCAGCGACTCCGGCAGCAAGGTGATGCCGGTGCCGAACGCCAGCAGCATGAAGCCGAACCAGATCCAGTTGACCACCGGGTTCACCACCAGCTTCAGCATCGCGGTGCCGTCGGCCAGATCGTAGTTGCCCAGTGTCAGGTAAAGGTCCTCCGCGGCCGAACGATGCATGGCGACCTCGGTGGTCGGCTCGCCTTCGTGACCGTGGAAGAACCAGCGCGCCGGTCGCAGGTGATCGATCACCTTGCCACCGACGGACACCGTGACCTCGCCGGTCACCATCTCTTTCTGACGATCTTCCTCGTGAGCCAGGCGATCGAAGTGGAGCAAGTACTTGCCGATGACCTTTTCCTGACCCGGCTCGACGCGCGCCTCGTCTTCCTTCTTGTAGGCGGTACCGGCGAAACCCAGGAACATCAGCATGATTCCCAGGTGGACCACGTAACCGCCGTAGCGGCGGCGGTTGCGCAGCACCATCCCGATGGAGGCGGTGAACAGATCGCTGCCGGTGTTCTTCTTACGAATGAGCAGGTTGCGGACGAACTCTTGCGTGATGGTGGTGAACACCAAAGCGCACAGGGCGAAGTTGATGACGGCCGCCCACGAGCTTTGCAGTCCCAACCCGACGCACACGCCTCCGGTCAGCAGCGCCATCGCCACGGGAAGCGTGAACTGGTAGCGCAGGTGGCTGGCGGTCGCCTTGCGCCACGCCATCAGCGGGCCCACGCCGGTCAGGAACAGGAGCACGATGCCGATCGGTACCATCCACTTGTTGAAGAACGGGGGCCCGACGGTGATGCGCTCGCCGGTGACCGCCTCGGACAGGGTCGGGAACATGGTGGCGAACAGGATGAAGAACGCCGAGAACAGCAGGATCCAGTTGTTCAGCGTGAAGATGGCCTCGCGCGACAGCCAGGATTCGAAGGTGGCGCGCGAGCGCAGCTCGGGCACGCGGATGATCACGAAAGTGAAGCTGACCAGCAGGATGATCACCATGAAGACGGTGAAGATCCACGCCAGCTGGGTGTCCTGACCAAAGGCGTGCACCGATTGCACGATGCCCGACCGGGTCATGAACGTGCCGAAGATGGTCAGGAAGAACGTCAGGATCACCAGCGTGACGTTCCAGATCTTCAGCATCCCGCGGCGTTCCTGGATCATGACCGAGTGCAGGAAGGCGGTCGCCGTCAGCCACGGCAGAAAGCCGGCGTTCTCGACCGGATCCCAGGCCCAGAAGCCGCCCCAGCCCAGCTCTTCGTACGCCCACAGCATTCCCAGCGTCAGGCCCATCGACAGGAAGAACCACGCGCCCAGCGTCCAACGACGCACCGACGCGATCCACGCGTCGTCCAGCTGCCCCGAGATCAGCGCGCCCATCCCGAACGCGAACGGGATGCTCATCCCCACGAAGCCGGTGTACAGCGACGGCGGGTGGGTCACCATGTACGCGTTCTGCAACAGCGGGTTCAGGCCCTTGCCCGCGGTCGGGATGTCGCCCAGGTAGGTCGAGAACGGGTTCTTGTGAAAGATGATCACGTACAGAAAGAAGTCCGCGATCGTCATCAACACCGTGATCGCGTAGGGCAGCAGCTCGCGGTGGCGGTTGCGGTTGGTGTAGACGGCGATGGCCGAGAAGACCGACAGCAAGAACACCCACCAGAGGATCGAACCGTCCAGGCCGCCCCAGTACGCGGTGATTTGGTAGAACAGCGGCGACGCTGCGTCGGAGTAGCGGTGGACGTACTTGATCGAATAGTCGTGGGTCAGGAAGGCATACCAGATGGCCACCGACGATAGCCCCAGCACGGCGGCCAGCGCATAGACCGCGCTGCGCCCCGATTCGACCAGCCGGCGGCTGCCGCGTCGGATGCCTACCAGCGACGCCGCGCCAGCGTACGTCGCCACGACGAGGGCGATGAGAAGGGTCAGGGTGCCGAATGCCGCCATGGTTTCACGCTCGCTTTGCCGGGTTCGCGGCCCCGACCAGAATGTGACGTTGAACCAGCGTGCCGGAGGGGCCGAACCCGGCCGGAAACACTAGCACACTCGAGAGGGACGATCGGTGCCGGAGCCGCGTCAGCGCGACCGCGGCCGCGGTGGGGGGGGCGGTGACGTGGGGATCGAAGCCGGCACCGGGGACGACGACAATGCCGGCAGATTGCCGAGCTTGGCTTTCAAAAGCGCCTTGAAGTCCGCGGCCCCCGTGCCGTCCAGCGGTAGGTCGAACCACGACAAAGCGGGGCTGCCATGGGCCAGCCGGCGGGCCCGCTCGCCCACCTCGGACAGGGACGTGAAGTCCACTTCGCTCAGCGTGGCGGCATCCAGCGCGACGATTCCCACCAGCCGATCGGCGTGAATCATGATGGTGCCCAGGGAATGCGGCCCGTGGCGATAGCGATAGGCCCAGCCGGTCTTCGGACCGTAGAAGTAGAGGTCCTCGGTGACATCCTTCTGCTTCTTCAGGAAGGTGCGGATGGCCTCGAACTTCTTGCCGACCGGAAGCGGCAAGCGCGCGGCGAACTCGGCGTCGCTGGGGGCCTGGTTCTTCTTGGGAAAGGGCACCTTCGACCGCGCCGCCTTGGTCGGCTTGGCGGGTTTGGTCAGCAGCTTGCCGATGGCGGCCTTGGCGGACCGGGCGACGGTCGCTGCCTTGCCGGGGCGGGCGGGTTCGCCCTTCTTCTTGACGTTGGGTGCCATCAGGCTGGGACCGATGGCTCCTTGGCCTGCTTTTCCTTGTTGCGATTGTTCAACCAGCTGATCGCGCCCGGGATCAAAGACACCGCGATGATGACGACGATCAGCTTGTCGATCTGCTTGGTGATGGGCGGATAAACCCGGCCCAGGATGAAGCCCAGCAGCGTCATCGACAGGGTCCAGGCGACGCCACCGATGATGTTGAACGATACGAACTTGCGGTAGTTCATCTTCCCGATCCCCGCGACGACAGGCGCGAAGGTGCGCAAGAACGGCATGAAGCGGGCCATGATGATGGTCTTGCCGCCGTGGCGCTCGTAGAACTCTTTCGTGCGCAGCAGGTGCTTCTTCGAGAACAGCAGCGATTGTTCACGGGTGAAAAGCTTCGGTCCCGACTTGGCGCCGATCCAGTAACCGACGGTGTCGCCCACGATCGCCGCGGCCATGACCGCCAGGTTGACGGTGACGATGTTCAGCAGGGGAGCTTCCCCGTCGACCGCGCTGGTACAAAAAATGCCCGCGGTGACCAGCAGCGAATCGCCGGGCAGGAAGAATCCGACCAGCAAGCCGGTCTCGGCGAAGATGATGACGACCAAGGCAAACAGGCCGCCCCAGCGGACGATGCCCTGCACGTCGTAGATGCGATGAAATAGATCGAGGAGTTGTTGCATGAGGTGTCTCTTCCCCGGGATTGGGGAGGCCGACTTTGGAGCAATCGCGACGGTTTGTCACGTTCCCCGGCCGGAGTCAGGGCACGTCGACGGTGACAGTGACGGCGGTCGCGGTCAGCCGCGCCTGGCAGGACAGGCGCTGCTTGGTGATGAAATACACGTTGCCCAGATGTCGCCGTTCCAACGAATTGAGGTCGGTCAGTCCCTCCTCGCCCGCCAGGATCACCACCCGGCACAGGCCACAGCTTGCCTTGCCGTTGCAGGAGGTGCTGATGGGAACACCCGACCGGCGGCCAATCTCGAACAAGGATTCGCCGGGTTGACCGGGAACGACCACGCCCGAAGGCTGAAACGTCACCGTCGGCATTCAGGCGTCCTGCAGGTCGGGATAGTGGGACAGCCCCAGCCGGTTGCCTTCCGGGTCGGCGAAGTAGGTGGTGTAGTCGGTGCGGCCGGTGATGGCGACGCCGGCTGCGGTCAGCCGCGCCTCCCATCCCGCGCGCTGGTCGCGGGGGATGCGGAGGGCGACCAGATGATGGCCGGGGCGCAGGGCGCGTTCCGGCTCTTCCGCGGCGGTCGCCGGCCCAGGGGGAACCACCTCCAGCGCCAGGAAGGTGTGCGCGTCGTCGCCGACACCCACCCAGAGCGAACGTTCGCCGTCCCCGCCGGCGGCCGGCCAGCGGCGCACCACCGGCAGGCCCAGCACGCCGCAATAGAAGCGCTCGGCGCGGGCGAGGTCGCGAACCTGGATGGCGTGGTGGTGGATACCGAGGATCATGGGGTCGGTTGCATCACTTGGCCGGCTGCCGGCCCAGCGCCAGGATGGCCTTCCATTCGCCCGCCGTCACCGGCTGCACCGACAGGCGGGATCCGCGCTGAAGCAAGACCATGTCCTCCAGCCCGGGCACCTCTCGCAGATCGTCGAGGGACAGCGCCCGCACGAACTTCTCCTTGAACTTGATGTCGACCATGAACCAGCGCGGCTTGTCGGGGGTCGCGGCGGGATCGTAGTAGTCGGACTTGGGATCGAACTGGGTGGCGTCCGGATAGCCGGCCTTCACCACCTCGGCCAGGCCCACCGCCGCCGACGGTGTGGCGTTGGAGTGATAGAAGATCACGCCGTCTCCGACGCGGATCTCGTCGCGCAGCAGGTTGCGCGCCGTGTAGTTGCGCACGCCATTCCAGAAGGTCGTCTGCTTGGGGGCGCGCGCCAGAGCGTCGATCGAAAAACTCTCGGGCTCGCTCTTGAAGAGCCAGTACCGGGTCGGCATGGCGCGCATCCTAGCGCAACGCTGCGCGGAGCCGCGCGGCTAACGCAGACCATCGGGATGCAGGGGGTGCCGCCAGAACGCGCTCCCGGTCTTCCACCTCGGCGACGTCCTTCAATCGATCGAACGAGTAGCCGGGCCGCAATCCACCCTCGCCATAGGTCACCAAGCGAAAGGGCGTCGTTTCGGGCGAGGGTAACCGACGGTGGAGCATCGAGCGCAGGGCTTTCTCGATGTACGCGCCCAGCGTGAGACCACCGCGCTCGGCTTCGCGCTTGACCTGAGACAGCAGGCTGTCAGGCAGGTTGATCGTCGTCCTCACACACCTGACTGTGAGAGGCGATCATCAGGTCATCAACCAGAAACATCAGCGCATATCGCAAAGGTTCTTGCCAGCGATACCGGCCTCGTCGACATTGGGAGGATGGACCGGAAGCGGCCCGAATTGCTGGTACTCGGGCACGTCACCCGCGACGAGACGCCGCATGGTCTTCGGCTGGGAGGCACCGGCGCCTACGCGGCGCTGGCGGCGGCGCGGCTGGGCGTGACGACGGCGCTGGTCACCGTGGCGCCGACGGACGACCCGTTGTTGGCCGCCCTGCGGGATGTGCCCAACCTGCTGCTTCATGTGGTGCCAGACGTTGCCATGACCACCTTCTCCCTGGATGACACGGGGCCGCAGCGCCGCCTGTTTCTGCGGGCGCGCGCTCGATCGCTCACGCTGGCGGATGTTCCCGGCGCGCTTCGCGCGGCACCCGTGGTCTACGTGGGGCCGGTGGCGGCGGAGTGCGATCGCGCCCTGGTGGCTTCCTTCCGTGGCCAGTTCGTCGGCGCAGGTTTGCAGGGATGGCTGCGGCGGGCGGTGTCGGGCGCGGGGCAAGAAGGAGACGGCCGAGTGCTTCCGGCGTTGCTCCCCGAGGTGACCGATTCCGCTCGGCTTCCGCTGGCGGTCGCCGTGCTGTCCGAGCTGGACCATCCCGAAGCCGAAGACCTGGCCCAACGTTTCGCCGCCGCCGGCGCGACGGTGGCGATCACGCGGGGCGCCCGCGGGTCCACGCTGCTGGTGGGCAAGACCCGCCTCGAGGTGCCGGCGGCTCCCGCAGTCGAAGTCGATCCCACCGGTGCTGGCGACGTGTTCGGGGTCGTGCTGACGCTGCACCTGGCCCGCGGCGCGGACGCTCGAACGGCGGTGGCGGCCGCCGCCGAGGCTGCGGCGCGGGTGGTCGAGGGGCCGGGGCTGGGCCGGCTTTAGGCGCGGGCGGCCCGGCCACTCAAGGGATATCGAACAGCAGCACTTCGGTGTGGGCGGCGCCCCCGACCAAGCTGACCGCATCGACCTCGGCCAGCGCGGCGCCGTCGCCCTCGGTCAACGTCTCGCCGTTGACTGAAACCTGGCCCCGCGCCACCTGCACCCACCCGAACCGGTTCGCGGCAAAGCGATGGCGGACTTCGGTGCCCGCGTCCAGCACCGCCACGTGGACGTCCGCATCCTGGTTCATGCTCACCGAGCCGTCGCGTCCGTCGCGCGAGGCGACCAGGCGCAAGTGACCGCGAAGCTGATCGGGCGCGAAGGTCTTCTGCTGGTAACCGGGCGGCAGGCCGGCACGCTCGGGCAGGATCCAGATCTGCAGGAACCGCACGGGCTCGGACTTGGACGCGTTGAACTCGCTGTGGCGGATCCCGGTACCGGCGCTCATCCGCTGCACGTCACCCGGGCGAATGACCGACCCCGTCCCTAGGCTGTCCCGATGTTCGAGCGCACCGTCGAGCACGTAGCTGATAATCTCCATGTCGCGGTGGGCGTGGGTCGGGAAGCCTGCGCCGGCGCGGACGCGGTCGTCGTTCAGGACGCGCATCACGCGGAAGCCCATGAACTCGGGATCGTGGTAGTCCCCGAACGAGAAGGTGTGGCGGCTGTCCAGCCAGTCGATCTCGGACCGTCCGCGCTCGCTGCCTTTTCGAATGACCATCATGGTGCGGAGCCTAGCGCACGCCGCGCCGGCCGTCCCCGACGGGGAGGGGACCAGCGATCGCTTCGGGCGCTGTGGCAGGTGCCGGCGGCAGGGGATATTCTGCTGGCCGCCATGACGCCGCTGTTGCTGGAGACCTTGACCGTGGGACCATCGCCTGACCTTTCGGGGACGGGAGCGGCACCATGACCGCTCCTGCTTCGTGGGCCATTCGCACCGAGCTGACGCCGACGGCGGGGCGTAAGCCGCGTCCCAAGGATGCCGAGCTGGTCTTCGGCCGCGTGTTCACGGATCACATGGCGATCGCCGATTGGACGGAGGACGCGGGCTGGACCGATCCGCGCGTGGTTCCGTACGGGAACTTCTCGCTGGATCCGGCGTCGGCGGTCTTTCATTACGGGCAGGAGATTTTCGACGGCATGAAGGCGTTCCGCGCCGTCGACGGTCGCGTGCAAATTTTCCGCGCCGATCGCCACTGTCGACGGTTGGCCGAGGGCGCGGCCCGCCTGTGCATGCCGGCGGTCGATCCGGCGCTGACGCTGGCGTTGGTGCGCGGGCTGGTCGGCACCGATCGCGACTGGGTCCCGTCGGCGCCCGAGACGTCGCTGTATCTGCGGCCCACGCTGATCGCGACCGAGCCGTTCCTGGGCGTGCGGCCGTCGAAGCGCTACATCTTCTTCATCATCGCGTCGCCGGTGGGTGCCTACCACGGAGCGGGCTTCAGCCCGGCGCGCATCTGGATCGAGGATCGGTATGTGCGCGCGGCGCCGGGCGGGTTGGGCGCGGTGAAGGCAGGCGCCAACTATGTCGCCAGCCTGATGGCGGCCGAGGAGGCGAAGAAGCGCGGCTACGACCAGGTGCTGTGGACCGACGCCGTCGAGCACAAACACTTGGAAGAAGTCGGCACGATGAACCTGTGCGCCGTGATCGGCGAGGAACTGATCACGCCCGCCTTGGACGGAACGATCCTGGGCGGCGTCACCCGCGACTCGGTGCTGACGCTGGCGCGCGCCTGGGGCATCAAGGCCACCGAACGTTCGATCGCCATCGACGAATTGCTGGCCGCCCAGCGCGACGGCAGCTTGCGCGAAGTCTTCGGCTGCGGAACGGCGGCCGTCATCACCCCGGTCGGCGAGCTCGGCTGGAAAGGCGAGAACCTGATCGTAAACGGCGGCAAGCCCGGCGAACTGGCGCGGCGTCTGTTCACCGCGATCACCGACATCCAGTACGGGCGCGCGCCGGACACGCACGGGTGGATGACAGCAGTATAGTTATCGTTCCCACCAAGGATGCTGCTGTACTCATCGCACGCAGCGGACGTACGCCGGCACGGAGTTGCTATTGTATCGAACAGAGCCCCCTCCGAAGCTCACTCGCCAGCCGCAGGCGCAGGAGGTAACGTCTGGCAGAGTTATCTGGGAGACCGACAAGAAAATGCTTACCGCAGTGTTGGGGAAAGCCGATTGGTCGATCATTGGTGGAGTCGGTTGCGAATAGTCAACGATCGATTGGAGTTCTTTTGCAGTTGGAACGCGCCAGCCAGTACCCGCCAGTGTTGCGCCCAGTGTTGCGCAGTAATTCTTCGCTTCGTTCAGATCCATCATCGTTAGGGGAGGGGCTTGCTCCCACGTAAGTTTTGTTTTGGAGTCGTATACCGTTCCGGCTGCGATCGAATATCTGCCCGCTGGAGCTGACGCGTGCGCCGACCGACACGACGTAGCCGCGACTATTGGCGCAAGACAAAATACGCGGAAGAAGAGTGAAAGCATGTCGGTTTCCTTTCCACATGACGGGGTCTGAGCAGAGGAGTTCGCCCCTCGTTCTGTCTGTCTACAACGATCGATGGACTTCCTTTCAACGAACGCACCGGACGTAACCTTTCGTAGTCAACGGAGCGGCCTCGGAGAACCCTCCAGCAAAGAAGACCTGCCAGCCAGTCCCAGGTGAGTTGGCGCCAAGCGAAGACGACCAAAAAGCGACAGCGGGGGTGTTCGGAAAGGAGATTGCATCGATGCTGGGATTCACCCCGAAGTCCAGCAGCGATGCTAGTTCAATCAGCGTCGGGAGCCGCCAGTCGTCTTGACCGCCCAGGGCGAGGTTCGAACAGTACGACGCAGCCTCTGATGGAGTCATGTCGGCTGTTGTGGTCTGCTGCCAGATAAGGCCGGTGACTTTGTCCGTCACCGTCCCATCCCCGTTGTTGACGTAGACAGCCGGATTTGGGGCCCCGCCTTGCGCGTCGAGTTGTCCGTTCGGAACGGGCCACGCAGCCCAGTTGGGATCCGAGCACGTCGGCCCGGTATACCTCTCACAGACCAGGGGCTCTCCGCAGGCTGAAGTGGCTTTCCAGGTGGTGCAGCCGTTCGGCACGGCCTGACAGGTTTGTATGCCACCGTTCCCGCATTGAAGCGCGCCACTCGTACAGGCGTTGGTACAGCAGGTACCGGCTCCCGACATTCCTATGCATGCGCCGTTGGTGCACATCAACGACGACGTTTGATAAAAACAACCGTCCCCGTCCTGTCCGCAGGAAGCCAACTTCGACGTGCTCGTGCAGGTGGGGCCGATGGACGTGCAAACGGGATCTGCGTTGCAGGTGCATTTGGCAGTTCCGCTTGGACCCGAGCAGGTCTGCCGAGTTCCGCAGGGTTTTCCCGCACCCCACTGCCCGTTGATGCTACAAGTTTGGAGACCTCCGCTTGAGCATTGGGTGGCTCCGGCCTGGCAACCCGGCGTCATACCTCCGGTCCCGGATCCGCCGGAGCCCTTGCTTCCACCGGCGGCACCCCCGGTCCCCAGAGTCATTCCGCCACCGCTGCCCGCCTCTGCTCCTCCCGCTCCGCCAGGCCCGATCGTGCCTCCGCTGCTAGCCGCTACTCCTCCCGCTCCGCCAGGCCCGATCGTGCCTCCGGTGCCGACGCCGCTATTGCCACCGCCGCTCCCTGTGCCAGCACCGCCGCTTCCCGCGATCGCGCCGCCGCTTCCGACGAGACCGCCTCGTCCGCCGATGTTGGGGGATCCGCCGTTGTTGGTCCCCGAACCGCCATGTCCCCCTCCTCCCGCCGCCGCGTCTGAGGTCGTGTCCGGCGTTCCCCCGTCTGCCGGCGATGGGAGCGGGACACAAAGCCCGTGTTCGCAGGTTTCCTCGCCAGTGCAGGTCAGAACCCCCAGGCACGCACTCGTCAGGTTAACCGCAACGGGTACGTGTTTCCCCACGATGACGGCCGCTTTCGCGTGCGCAAGAACCACGGTTATGCCGTTGCTGACGCCGGCCACTTCAATGTTCACGATGGCTCCCGAGGCGAGGCCGTCGATGAAGATGTTCACCAGGATCTGCTCTCCCGGCGGTCGACTCAGGTGCTTGTCGGCCTTTCCTGCGGCGCGTATGGCGATGTCCACTGCATCGATCGCCAGCGTGGGGTCTGCGTGAACGGTTAGGTCTATCGCCGTCGACGATTCAGAATCTTTGCAAGCGTCCAGGGAGGTGCAACAGAGAACGAGAATCCACGCCTGGAACCATCTTGCTCTGTATCGACGTAGACGGTCGTCTCTTAGAAATTTGTGCATGTTCCACCCATCGACGCGCTACACGATTGGTTGCTACGCGAAAGAAAATAGATCGCCGCCCCACCGCCCGCGGCAACCGCTCCGATGACGGTCCAGAACCACCACTTCTGGTAGAGGGGGCGTTCGGGCGACGTCGATGCGGACGCTGATGGTCCACCATTGGTCGTTGCCAGAGTCGTAGCCGCCAGCGATTGCTCAGCGTGGGGATGTTTTTCTGCCTGCTGAGCCATTGGTCGGAGAGCCACATGTTCGCGGTTGGCGAGCTTGCCTGCGCGGACCTCGATCGGGCGCTTTTCCGGGAAGAAGCCAGGGGCGGTCACAGAAAGCATCCTGCTGCCGATCGTGGCCCGAATCGAGGCTCGCAAGGGTAAAGTCCCGACCTCTTCGTCGTCGATGCTTATACGGGCACCTTCTGGGCCCCCCCAGATCTCTATCGATCCGATTTTCGCCTGGACGAATTCGAGCGCCTTTCGCAGCTCACCCTCGTTCTTCTGAATCCACGGGTCGGTGGTGCGCGCAAGCGCCTGGTTGATGTGAGTCTCCGCTGGGACCCACAGACCAAGCGCTTGTTCGCATGTCCCGAGGTGCGCGAAGACTCTCGCGCTGGGGTGCTTTTCAAGCGCCTTGACCAGCAGGGGCAGGGCCTCGTGATCGCGGTTGTCCTTTCGGAACTCGATCGACTCTGCGATCAGGTCGTCGGCTTCATCCGCGTGTGCCGGCGATGGAAAGGAAAGCGCGGCTAGGATCCCCATCCCGACCAGGGACCTCGCGAGAGCCGTCTGTTTCATGCGAGCCATCATCGGCCGCTACTGTATTCGGTTGCTCATCGAGGGTGCAAACCAAGTGCAAACCGACAGCATTGGCGCCGCTCGGCGGTGCATCTTTTCCGCCGCATGTGGGATCACGGGCAAAAATGCGGCGGTTGGGATCGCCAACCGCCGCTCGTAGGACCGGAAAATCTAATTAGCTGCTAGTTGTTAGTACGGCAGACATTCGCAGGGCCGCAGTTCAGGCCGGAATTGCACCGGGGCGTGGTGCTGCAGCAGGTCTCACCCGCACCACCGCAAACTTGGCATTGGCCAGGACCGGGGGCACCACCGGCGCCACCGCCGCCACCCGCACCACCGACGCCGCCGCCCGAGCAAACCAGTCCGGTGCGGCAATTCCGCCCCGGGCAGCAGTTGTTCCCCACTGCGCCACAGCCGCCCACGCAAGCATTCAACGAGGCGTCGCACGCCAAGCCGGTTGCACAGGCTGGGTAGGTGCTGTCGGCCGGGCAGCAGGCCATTCCACTCGACCCGCAGATTCGGCAAGTTCCCGGCTCCGGGGGGGCGGTGCTGGTGTCGCAGAAGGCGGCGGGATTGATTGTATTCGTTTGGCACGTGTAAGTAAGCGGGTTGTTTTCGGCTGTGCAGCAAAGGGCGCCGCTGGCGCCGCACGTGCTCACGCAGCGACGGTTGCTCTGAGTCGTTCCCGAGCAGGCGAGGAACGCGTTGCACCGGTAGGGGCCATCGGTGGACTCGCCACAGCAAGCCTGGTTGCTCGCGCCGCAGAAACCGCCGAAGCCGCCAAAGCCGCCGAAGCCCCCGAATCCGCCGAAGCCACCATGACCGCCGAAGCCGCCGAAGCCACCATGACCGCCGAAGCCGCCGAAGCCGCCATGACCGCCGAAGCCGCCCGCGCCTGCCTTGCCACCCGCACCACCCGCACCACCCGCCGCGCCGGCCTTGCCGCCAGCACCACCAGCTGCTCCCGCCTTGCCACCAGCACCACCAGCCGCGCCGGCCTTGCCGCCCGCGCCACCGACGCTACTACCCGCCTTGCCGCCGGCCGCGCCACCGAGGGCGCCGCCCGTGCCTGGCGTGCCCCCGAAGGCGCCGCCCGTGCCCGGCGTGCCGCCCACGCTGCCACCGACACCGGGCGTGCCGCCCACGCTGCCACCGACACCCGGCTTGCCGCCCTTGCCGCCCGCGCCGCCGCCCTTCCCCAGGCCGCCGGCGCCGGCGCCGCCGTCCATCGGCGAACTATCGCTACCGCCGCAGCCCTGGAAGGCCAGGATCACAACGGCGCCGATCATCGCGCCGACCTTCATGGACCGTCTTCCGGGAAGATTTGATCCGGCTTGGTGGTGGTCGTTTCGCATCTTTTCTTTTCTCCGGTTGAACGAAAATGATTGGGACGAGTCTTGCGAGCGTGAGCGCCGAAAACGATTCCGGCACCGACGTAGTTTCCTGGCTCACCAGAAACAGGTCAGGTTTCTAGCCTTAGGCCGCGAACGATCGCAATGAAAATCTCGCCTCTCACGGCCATCTCGGACGCTGTGCGCGCGTCTTTGTCTGCGCGCTTTTGCGTCAAAGTTTCTTCGACATTTCGAGCGCGTCAGTTGGTTATGACGGCGGCAAACACAACGCGCCGCGGATCACCAGCACCGCGTGACCCGCCAGCAGCACGCGATCGCCGCGCAGCCCACACGAAACCTCGCCGCTGCGTGGGCTGACCTGCCGCGCCCGAAGATCATTGCGCCCCAGGCGCGCCGCCCAGTACGGCGTCAGCGTGCAGTGGGCCGAACCCGTCACGGGATCTTCGTCGACGCCCACCCGCGGAGCGAAGAAGCGCGAGACGAAGTCGACGTCGGCGTCGCGGCCCGTGCCCGGCGCGGTGACGATCACCGCGTGGGTGTCCAGCGCGGCGATGGCCGCAATGTTCGGGCGCAAAGCACGGACGTCCTCAGCGTGGTCGAAAACGGCCACCAGCGATTTCGCTTCCAGGATCAAAGCCGGGGTCGCCCCCAGCGCCGCCGCCAGTGCCCCCAGGGGCCGGGACGTCGGAGTGGACGGCATCGACGGAAAGTCCATCTCGTAGCGGGCGCCCTGGCGCGTGACCGTCAGCGCACCGCTGCGCGTGGTGAATACCACCTGCGTGCGCATCGGTTCCATCTCGGTCATCAGGACGAATGCGCTGGCCAGCGTTGCGTGCCCGCACAGATCCATCTCTGTCGTCGGCGTGAACCAGCGCAGGCGGAAAGCCTCTCCCTCGGGCGCGAAGAAGGCCGTCTCGGCCAGGTTGTTCTCGGCGGCGATCGCTTGCATCAGTGCGTCCGGCAACCACGTTTGAAGAGGGCAAACGGCGGCCGGGTTGCCCGCGAAGGCGCGCGTGGTGAAGGCGTCGACTTGAAACAGCGGTATCTCGCGAATCATCGGCGTATAGTACCTGCCCCGTGAGCCACGCACTGGATGGATGTCAAGTTGTCGTCACCGGCGGGGCCGGTGCTTTGGGCCACGCGGTCGTCACTGCCTTTGTCGGCGCGGGCGCCATCGTGCACGTCCCCGTGCACGGGGCCGCCCTTCCGTCCGCGACGGTGTCCGGCGTTCATTACATTCCCGGCATCGACCTCACCGACGAGTCGGCGGTGGTCGCGTTCTACGCCGGGCTGCCCAAGGATCTGTGGGCATCGATTCACGTCGCGGGTGGCTTCGCGATGGGGGGCATCACCGAGACGTTGCTGGAGGACCTGCGGGAACAGTTCGACCTGAACCTGGTCACCACCTTCCTTTGCTGCCGTGAGGCCGTGCGCCGCTTCCGCTTGCGTGCGGGCGGCGACGGGGGGCGCATCGTGAACGTGGCGGCACGGACTGCCCTTCAGCCGGACGGCGGCAAGCTGGCCTACGGCGTCGCCAAGGGAGCGGTCGTATCTCTGACGGCCGCGCTGGCGGACGAGCTGAAGGCCGAGGGCATCTGCGTGAACGCGGTGGCGCCCGGGACCATCGACACGCCCGCCAACCGAGCTGCGATGCCGGATGCCGACGCCGCCAAGTTCGTCGATCCTCGCGCCATCGCCGACGTCATCGTCTGGCTGGCGTCGCCGGAGAACGGCGTGGCCTCGGGCGCGGTCGTTCCGGTGTTCGGACGATCCTAGTTACGCGCCCAGGACACGCCTGGAAATCGCGCCTTCACCGACGGCAAGTCGGACAAAGAATCACAACGTATGACAATTCGTTGACAATTGCCGCCGTAGGCTCCGGCCCATGGAACTGTCATCCTTGGTCGTCGGTACTTACCTGGCCGTGCTGCTGGTCCTGGCGTTTTACGGCTGCCATCGATCGGTCCTGGTCTATCTGTACTATCGATATCGGGACAACAAGCCGCGGGCGGCGGGGACGTTTGCCGATCTACCGGCGGTGACCGTTCAGCTTCCCCTGTTCAACGAGATGTACGTGGCCGAGCGGCTGCTCGATTCGGTGGCCCAGATTCGCTACCCGCGGGATCGCTTCCAGATCCAGGTGCTGGACGACTCCACCGACGAGACGCGCGAGATCTGCAAGCGCAAGATCGCCGAGCTGGCGGTGACGTATCCCGAGCTGGACATCGAGTACGTGCACCGCATCGATCGGTCGGGCTTCAAGGCGGGCGCCCTGGACAACGGGTTGCGCACGGCCCGGGGCGAGTTCGTGCTGATCTTCGACGCCGACTTCTTGCCTCAGGCCGACGTCCTGGAACGGACCATCCACCACTTCGTCGACCCGAAGGTCGCCGTGGTGCAGTGCCGCTGGGACCACTTGAACCGCGATTTTTCGGCGCTGACCGAGGTTCAGGCCCTGATGCTGGACGGGCACTTCGTGATGGAACACGCCGGGCGCAACCGGTCGGGTCGGTTCTTCAACTTCAACGGCACCGCCGGAATGTGGCGCCGGTCGGCCATCGCGGACGCGGGCGGCTGGCAGCATGACACCTTGACCGAGGATATGGACCTGTCGTACCGCGCGCAGCTGCGCGGGTGGCGGTTCGTATACCTGCCCGAGATCGCGTCACCGGCTGAACTGCCGGTCGAGATGTCGGCGTTCAAGGCGCAGCAGTTCCGCTGGGCCAAGGGGTCGATTCAGGTCGGTATGAAGTTGCTGCCGACCATCCTGCGTTCACCGAACGCGACCCGTGCGCAGAAGGTCGAGGCGTTCTTCCACCTGACCAACAACCTGTCGTACCCGCTGTTGTTGTTGCTGTCGCTGCTGCTGTTGCCGAACCTGGCGTTCCGCACCCAGCACGGCATCCGCGAAGTCCTGACCATCGACCTGCCGCTGTTCTTCGGCACCACCTTGAGTCTGGCGTCGTTCTATCTGGCGTCGGAACGCGAGATCGAGAAGATGGTGCATCCGGGCCGCAAGCGTCACATCCAGTGGGCGGTGTGGAAGCGCCTGCCCCTGGTCCTATCGGTAGGGATCGGCCTGTGCGTGAACCAGACCCGCGCCGTGATGGAAGCGTTGTTGGGACGCGAGACCGAGTTCGTGCGTACGCCCAAGCACGGCGTTCGCGGGCGGCTGGAATCGTGGTCGAGCAAGAAGTACCGTGCGGCCCGTTCCATCACGCCGTTCATCGAGCTGGCGCTGGCGGGCTACTTCGTGGTCGCGGTCGGGTTCGCCTTCCAGAACGGCCACTACGTCTCGCTGCCGTTCCTGGGCCTGTTCCTCTGTGGCTTCGCATACGTCGGTTGGTTGTCGCTGTGGCAGGGCAACTTCGGGATCGCGCTGCGCCAGATGTTCGCGCGCAGCGGTCGCGGATCGACGGCGGTGGTGCCGCCGCCCAGCTTCGGCGTGCTGTCGGGACCGATCTCCGACGCGCGGCCGTCGGTGTTGCACGACGGGGGCTTGCGCGGGTCGGCGAACATGCGCGGCGAGGCGTAGGCCTCCCAATCTCCGATCACACCACGCACCCCACGGCGGCGGGGGTGATCGGGCTCCGCGCGGGCCGGCGTGGTGGCCTGAGCTCGCACGCGGGCTATCTCCGCGCGGCGCGGGCGTTATGGCCCGGCGAACGGAGCGGGCCGCTTGGCTTGCGCTCGGTCGCGACGAGCCGCGGACGGCTCGTCACGCCCTCGCACCCTTTTTCGGCTCCGGAGGCGAAGGGCTCCTCGTTCGGAGCGGGAGGCGAGAGGCTCCCTGGCCGGCGCGCTCCAGAGGGCGGGTCTGGGATCGTCCTCTGCGACTCTCCCGCTTGCGGGAGAGGTCGGCGCCGCCAGGCGCCGGGTGAGGGTCCGGGCCCCGTAGAGGGGCGCTACAAAGCCTTTTTGACCATGTCCTCGATCTTCGACCGGGCCACGGCGCCGACCAGCTGTCCGACGACCTTGCCTTCCTTGAAGACCAGCAGGGTCGGGATGCTGCGAATGTCGTACTGCTGCGGGACGCCCTGGTTCGAATCGATGTCCAGCTTGCCAACGCGCAGCTTGCCGGAGTATTCGGCGGCCAACGCCTCGACGTGCGGGGCAATGGCTCGACAAGGGGCGCACCAGGCGGCCCAGAAATCGATGAGGACCGGGGTCTTCGAATTCAAGACCTCCGCCTGAAAGTTGGAGTCCGTGACCTCAAGAACGTTATCGCTGGCCATGATGCGCCTTGCTTAGCACGGGCCCCTGGTCGTGTCATGGACTGGGTGGGGCCGATTCGGAAGGCCCGTGGTAAAAACTGCGCCGTGGTCAGCTTGACCGTCGCCGAGATCGTGGCTTACGTCGTGTCGTCGGCGTTGTACCTGGGACATCTGTTGACGACGCGGCTGTCAGCCACGCGCGCCGCGCGCATCAGCTTGGGGGTCGCCTTCGCGCTGCACCTGCTGGACATCGGTCTGCGTTGCGCCGCAGGCCAGAACCCGGTCTCGTCCACGCCCGAGGCGGTCGGCTTCGTGGGCTTTCTGATCGCCGGCGGATTCCTGGCGGCCAGCTTTCGTTATCGGCTGACCACCGCGGGAGCGTTCGCCGTCCCGGTGGCGCTGACGTTGCTGGTGCTGGCGCGCGTGGTCCCCGCCGAGCCGGGCACGCCCCGCATGGGTCCGCTGGGCTTGACCCACGTGTTCCTGGCGACCCTTGGCGTGGCAGTCTTCGCGTGCGCCGGTGTGCTGGCGGTTCTGTATCTGCGTGAGGAACGCCGGCTCAAGCAGAAGCGCTTCGATCGCCTGGTCGATGAATCCTTGAGCACGCTCGATCGCCTGGCCCTGCGTTGTGTCTCGTTCGGATTTCCTGTGTTCACGCTGGCGCTGGTCACCGGCGCGGTGTGGATCGCGCGGCTGGGGGGCATCACCGCCAGCGAGGCGCGGCGCCCCGAATACTTGATGGCGGTCGCTGCGTGGCTGGCTTTCGGGTTGTTGCTGCTGGCACGGGTGGGGGCGGGGTGGCGGGGGCGCAAGGCGGCGTGGCTGACCCTGGGTGGTTTCGGCGGGACGCTGTCGGTCTTGCTGCTCTACGTGCTGCGGTACCTGGGCTGATCGCCATGCCGGGCGGAATCGACTTCGTGGTCATCGGGCTGTCGCACAAGACGGCGCCGCTGGAGTTGCGCGAACGGCTGGCCGTCGTGCCCGAGCAGGTGAGCGAGACGTTGCGCGCGCTGGTGGGGTTGGAGCCCGTGCGCGAGGTGGCGCTGCTGTCCACTTGCAACCGTGTCGAGGTCTACATCGCCTCGCCCGATCCGGACGCGGCCATCGCGGCCGTCCGTCGCGATCTGGCGGCGCGTGTGGGCACCGGCGAGGCCGAGATCACGCCGCATCTTTATGTCCGCGTGGACGTCGAGGCGGTTCACCATCTGTTCCGCGTGGCGTCCAGCCTGGATTCGCTGGTGATCGGCGAGCCGCAGATCCTGGGGCAGGTGAAACAGGCCCACGACGCGGCGCTGGCGGTGCAGACGGTGGGACCGGTGCTGGGCGCCTGTTTTTCCGGAGCTTTTCGCATCGCGCGGCGCGTGCGGCGCGAGACGGAGATCGCGCGCAACCCCGTGTCGGTCAGCTCGGTTTCGATCGAATTCGCGAAGAAGATCTTCGACGGGTTCGTGGGGCGTACCGTGCTGATCGTGGGCGCCGGCAAGATGGCCGACCTGGCCGCGCGCTCGTTGCAGGGCCACGGGGCCGACCTGCTGGTGACCAACCGGACCGCGGAACGCGCGACGGAGCTGGCCAGCCGCATCGGGGCGGGGACGCATCCGTTCGAGGATCTTGTGGGGGCGCTGGTGCGCGCCGACATCGTCATCGCCTCGACGGGGGCGCGTCGTCCGGTGTTGACCAAGGCGGTGGTCGAGGCCGCGCAGAAGAAGCGGCGTGGCCGCCTGCTGTTCCTGATCGACATCGCGGTACCGCGCGACGTGGAGCCCGAGTGTGCGGAGATCCCGAACGTGTTCGTGGCCGACATCGACGATCTGCAGAAGCTGGCGGACGAGCACCAGCACGGCCGGCGCGGCGAGGCCGTTCGCGCCGAGGCCATGGTCGAGCAAGAGGTCGCGCGCTTTCTGGAAGCGTTTCGCGGCCGGCGGGTGGGGCCCACCATCACCGCGCTGCGCGAACGCGTGCTGGAAGTCGCCCGCGGCGAGGCCGAGCGCGCCGTGGCGGCGATGCCCGGGCTGGGCGAACGCGAACGCCGCGCGATGATGGAGCTGGCCGAGGGCATCGCCAAGAAGCTGCTGCACAATCCGCAGGTTGCCTTGAAGAAGGGCGGCGGCGATCCCGTGGACGGTGCGATGTTGCTGTCGGCGGTGCATCGCCTGTTCAATCTCGATGTCGCCGAAGCCACACTGCCGGTCAGCGCCGCTTCCGGGGAAGACGACCATGACGCGTCTGCGGGTGCGGAACACGCGAACGCACGGGGAACCGGGAAGGCTACGGGGAAGGCTACAGGAACGTGAGCAACGAAGATCACATCGTCATCGGAACCCGAGGCAGCGCGCTGGCGCGCTGGCAGGCCGACCACATCACCAGCGAGCTACAGCGGCTGGTGCCCGGACTTCGGGTGGACCAGAAGATCATCGTGACTGAAGGCGATCGCTTTCAGACCGGGCCCGTCATTGAACTGGGGGGCAAGGGTGTGTGGGTGAAGGAGATCGAGGCGGCGTTGCTGGAAGGCTCGATCGATCTGGCAGTGCACAGCCTGAAGGACGTGCCGTCGGAGCTGGCGCCCGGGTTGATCCTGGGGGCCCTCCCCCGGCGGGCGGATCCCCGCGACGTGGTGGTCAGCCGCGAAGGCAAGACGCTGCGCGAGCTTCCGGCCGGCAGCCGGGTGGGAACGTCCAGCCTGCGCCGGGTCTGTCAGGTGCTGGCGCTGCGCAAGGATCTGTCGGTCGAGCTGCTGCGCGGGAATGTGGACACACGGCTGCGCAAGGTCGCCGACGGTGTCGTCGATGCGGCGATCCTCGCGGCCGCGGGGCTGGACCGGCTGGGTTTGTCGGCGCGGATCACCGAGCGGCTGTCCCCGGACGACATGCTGCCGGCGATCGGACAGGGCGCGCTGGCGATCGAAACGCGGGACGGCGATGCGCGGATGGCGGCGCTCTGCGCGACACTTGACGATCGCGAGGCGCAGATCACCGTCGCCGCCGAGCGCGCGCTGCTGGCGGGGTTGGGCGCGGGCTGCCGCACGCCGGTGGCCGGCTACGCGGTTCTGGACGGCGACACGGTGGTGCTGCGGGGCCTGGTGGGGCGCCCCGACGCCAGCGAGATCTTGCGCGACGAGGTGCGCGGTCCGGCATCCTCGGCGGCGTCCCTCGGGCAGGAACTCGCGACGCGTCTGCTCGCACGCGGGGCCGATCGCATCCTGGCTGAGCTCGGCGATCGCTGAGCGGGCTCGTCGGCCCGGTCAAGCAAAGCGGTAGAATGGCCGATGTTCCTCGAAGGAGGCCCGTCTTGCGACCGCTCCTGATCGTGCCTGGACTCTTCAGCACCGAGATCTACGACGACCAGCGGGCCTGCCTGTGGGGAACGTTCCGCAACCTGTACGGCGGGCCGCCCATCGCCAGCCTGGGCCGGCCCCTCGGGCAGCCGGGCGGCATCATGCGCCGGATCCCCATCGTCGGCGGGCTGGCCTATGATCTGCTCGGCGCGCTCGAGCGGGTCCTCGCTGGCGCCGGCTATCACGCGGGCAAGACCATGGCCTTCTTCGCGTACGACTGGCGCCTGCGGGTGGTCGACCTGGGCGCGACGCTGGCGCGCGAGGTGCGTCGCTTCGCCGATGCGGCCGGCGGGCCGATCGACATCCTGGGGTTGTCGAATGGCGGCTTGGTCATTCGCGCGGCCTTCGCGGCCGATCGCGCGCTGCCCGTCGAGCGGGTGGTCACCTCCGGCTCGCCCAACGCGGGCACCATCGAGACGCTGTCCTGCATGGATCGCGGGTTCCAGTTCGCGCCGCTCGGACGTACCGTCACGCCGGCGCAATTCATGGCGTGTCCGGGGGCGATCGATGCGCTCCCCGCGCCGGACTGGGCGGCGTTTTCCCCCGCCGATTCCGGGCAGGACGTCAGCGGCTGCGATCTCTACGACGTTCGAACCTGGCGTCGGCTGCGGCTGTCGGTGTTCCGCGATGATCCCGACGATCCCGTCTGGGTCGGTGTCATGGAACAGCGCCTCTCCGCCGCGCGCGAGACCTGGCGCGTGCTGGACGGCGCCTCGGCGCCGCGCCGGCTGGTGTGCATCTGTGGCGACGGTCTGCCCACCCAGACGCGCATCGTGGTGCGCGACGGCCGCGCCGACGTCCCTGGCGAAGGCCACCTGGGCGACTTGCCGGCGGACGCTATCGAAAGTGGCGATGGAGCGATGACCGTCGCGGCGGGGCGCGCGTGGACCGGTGCCACGCCGGAGGTCGTGCGGATCAAGGTGAAGCGCCACCGCGATACGGTGCGAACGAAGGCCGCCTACGACGCGATCCTGGCGGCCCTGCGCTGACGGCCCGCCGTCACCGACAGAAGACGATCGACGCGCTGGCGCTGCACACCGCCATCAGCGCGACGGCCAGCGGCCATACGCGTCGGTGAAGCATCGCCAACCAAACCGCCGAGCCCCAGGTGGCCACCGCGCTGGCACCGCCCAGGGCGAACAGGACGAAGCGCACGAAGCCGTGGGACCACTCATCACCGGCGACCACGTGTCGGGCCGCATGGCCCATGCGCGCGTAGGTGGTGAAGAACAGAACCGCCAGGGCGAAGGCGATCCCATAGACGATCTGGAGGCGCCTCACGCGCGTTCCGGAACCGGCACGGGACGGACGACCGACAGTGCCTGCAAGATGGGTGTCGTGGACAGGGTCGTCACGACCGCCATGACCACCAGCATCGCGAACAGCCGCGGCGAGATCACCCGCAGATCCAGCCCGACGTTGAGAACGATCAGCTCGACCAAGCCGCGCGTGTTCATCAAAATGCCCAGCGACGCCGCGTCACGCAGGCCGAACCCCGAGGCCCGCGCGGCCAGGAAGCTGCCGCCAAACTTCCCCAGCGATGCCGTGAGGATGATGATCAGGCACCAGGCCCAGGATTCGGCGTCGCCTACCAGACCCATCTGGGTGCGCATGCCCGTGTAGGCGAAGAAGGCCGGCAGCAGGAACACGACCACCAGATCCTCCAGCCGCGCCTTCAGATCGGTGGCCAGCGATGAATCGTGCGGCATCATCGCTCCCAGCGCGAACGCACCGAACAGCGCGTGGATGCCGATGGCCTCGGTCGTCAGCGCCGACACCAACAGCAGCACGCACACCAGCGCCAAGACGCCGCGGCCGAGCGACGGGCGCCGCGCCTGCCAATTTGCCAGCCGCGCCAGCAACGGTCGCACGAAAGCCAGCATCACGCCGACGTAGACGGCGCTCAGCCCCAGGGTCAACAGCGCGCCGCCTCCCGTGTTGCTGGCGACGCTGACGACGATGGCCAGCAGGCACCATGCGGTGACATCGTCCACGGCCGCGCAGGTCAGCGCCACCGTCCCCATCGGCGTGGACTGGATGCCGCGATCGGTGAGGATCCGCGCCAGCACCGGGAACGCCGTCACCGACATCGCGACGCCCAGAAACAGCGCGAAGTGCGTGAACGGGACGTCGCTGCTGGCGAACCGTGTGTACAGGGCCAGCGCCAGCGTCGACCCCAGCAAGAAGGGCGCGAGGATGCTGGCGTGCGAGATGGCCACCGTCGAATGGGCCAGCTTGCGCAGGCGCGAAAGGTCGAGCTCGGCGCCGACCAGGAACATGTAGAGCACCACGCCCACCTGGGCCAAGATGCCCAGAAACGGCGCGACCGACGGGGGCAAGATGAACGACGACGCCGAGGGCGCGATCCGCCCGAGGACCGACGGTCCCAGCAACAGGCCAGCGATGACCTCGCCAATCACGGGCGGCTGGCTCAAATAGGCGAACACAGCGCCGACGCCCCGGGCGGTCACGATGATCACCGCCAGCGCCAGCAGAAGGTGCATCAGCGTATCGACCTTGGCCTTCGCGTCGCCCGGCGCGCCGAAGATCTCCGCGCCCACGGGGGCCGGTGCGATCAAGCGGGTCCCGAGGTGGCGCACCAACAAGAACCCTCCGACGCCCAGGGCCAGCAAAGCGGCATAGGTGAGCACGCCCCTGAGTCCCAATCTCGAATGATGAGTCGTGTTGCGCGATTCGTCTGACACGCGCCCCATCTTGCCCGGCGCAGATGGGGAAGTCACCCTGGGGCGCGGCAACGGGAACACCGACGGACTCGCGGGCAGCGTCGATGGTTACGTTTCAATGTTTCCGCTCTGTCAAAGTGGATGCATCGGCGCGCAGGGACGTTCTTCAAAGACCGAGAAGAAACGCACGAAATGAGGCCAGGCGGTCTCTTCGATCAGAACTGCGTGATGAACTTCCAGGCTTCGCCGGGGTTCCAGCTCACCGACTGCCCGGGATCCTTCGGGTCCCAGCTGTGAGGGCCGTCGAAGACGCAGTAGACGGTCGGATGCCCCGGAGAGCAATTCTTGTAGATCGTGCAGGTGTGCGGCTTGCCGGCGGCCGGGAAGGTCAAGGCCCCGGGCTCCGCCGTGCAGCCGTTCACCGCGGCGAATTCGGCCTGTTTCACCTTGCCGCTGCTGGGCATCGGCGTACCGCTGCTGTCCCCGCTGGCCTGCGACGCGTAATAGGCGATGGGCTTGGTTAGGGTCCCGGTACAAGAACCGGTGAGGTCAGCCCCCGAGAAGAAGGCAACACCTCGGAACACGTCCGCGCGCGTGCACGCGACGGCTATGGACATGCCCCCACCAAAGCTGAATCCCGTCGCGAAGATTCGGGTCGTGTCGATGCAGAGATCGCCTTCGAGTTGCGCCAGAATGGCGTCGGTCAGCATGACGTCGGACTTGCTCCAGTTTCCGTCGCTATTGACCGCGTCGGGGGCGACGAAAATGGTGGTCTTGGCGGTGTCCAGGGTCGCCATCGTGTAGTACTTCCTGTCCGCCACCGACATGGCCGATGACCCGGACTCGGCGTAAGCGACGACCAGCCGCGAGGGGCGGGTGTTGTCGTATCCGGTGGGTACGAACAGAATGTACTTCCGTGATGCGCCGTTGAACGTGATGTTGTTGACCCCGTTCTTCAGGGTGGGCGCCTTCCCGCAGCCTCCCGTCTTGCCGCCGGTGTTTCCGGTCGTTCCTCCCGAAGCGCCGCCCGACCCGCCCGACGTTCCCGCGGCGCCCGAGGTGTTGCCGCCACGTCCTCCCGCCCCGGCTCCTCCGCTGCCGGTCGCGGAGCCGCCCGAACCGGACTGACCCGCCGCGCCGCCCGAACCGGAACTCGTGCCGCCGCCTGTCGCGGTCGTGCCGCCCGTCGCCGTCGCGCCTCCCGTCTGCGCGCCCCCGGTTCCGGACTTTCCGCCGCTGGCCGTCTGTCCGCCGCTGGCCGTTTGCCCGCCGCTGGCCGTCTGTCCACCGGTGGCGCTGGCTCCCCCCGAACCGCCGCTCACCCCGCCGCTGCCGTCACTGGACGATGCACCGGGCGAGCATGCGCCACCCACGATTGTGATGGTGGCGGTGAAGGCGATGGCGATGGCTGTCGCGACCGTTTTCGAATGGTCCAAGCGCGTGGGCGTCATGAGTGTCTCCTCGATGGCATCAGGTCTCCGTAACGCAGCGTACTGCGTACACAGACCAATGGGGGATTGGGGAAGCATCGCGATTCTTGTCTATGTAGATCGCGTCCCTGGACCCGCCCGCCACGATTTCCCAGGCCAAGGGTCCAGCCCGCCAATGCCAAATCCGAATGGACCGCCCCGATCCAACGGAGGTTCCAAGTTATTTCAATGACTTAAGGGGCCAGCATGCGACCGGCGGACGGCTCGTCGCCACGGGCGGCCCGCTCGTCTGGTGCTCGCCGCACCGTCAAGGAGACGACTGGATCAGCGTGCTCTGGTCGAACACGAGGCGCCAGCCGCCGTCCTCCAGCGCGAAGGTCAGCGCGAGCCAGCTCACGATATCCTGCAGGGCGCCCGTCGGAGCCGTGGCGCGGTAGCGAAGCTTGATGAGCGCGTGGCCCAGGCGTGGCGATTCAACGAGGTGCACGATCTCTGGGTCGAACCGGCCGTTGTCGTTGCTCGCGAACCACTGCCGATGGAAGTCGACGTACTGCGCCCTCGTCGTGTACTGGAAGCCGTTGGGTAAGATCATCCGGAGGTCGCTACCGCCCGTGAGCGTCGGAAGCAGCGCCTGGAGGTTTCGCGTCCGGACCGCCCGCAAATGCGTCTCGACGGCTGGGCGTAGCGGCGGGGTCGACGCGCAGGCGGAAGGGTGGACCGCGAGTGCGACGAGTAAGAGCGTAATCTTCAGTAGGTCCTTCATGATGTCGTGCGCTTCGTCGACCTTCACGTGCCTTCTCTCGTGCCGAGGTTCTTCAGCGCGTCGGCGGCCAGAGGCGCTCCGTCGGAGACACTCAGACTGACGTCTCGCCAGGCCTCGTCGCTGGCGGCGAGCTGCTGTGCCGCCTGCCACGCCATCGACACAGCATCGGTGCCGAGCAGCAGACGCACGGGTGCGTCGTCCCGGCCGGCGAGGTCTCGGATCAGTTGGGCGACACGACGCGGGTCCGTCGCCTCGCGACCAGACCCGTCGCGCACCAGCTCGGCAAACGCTCCGATCGTCGGCCGGTACGGCACGCTGGGCTGCGGGATCTTCATCGACGAGCCAGCCCAGTCCGTACGCATACCGCCCGGCTCGAGAACGGTGACCTTCACCCCGAACGGAGCGATCTCTTGGGCGAGACCCCTGGAGAACCCGGCGACAGCCCATTTCGCCGCCTGGTAGGCGGTCAGGCCCGGAGCGGACACGCGGACACTCAGCGAGGAGACCTGGAAGATGTGACCGCTGCCCTGCTCACGCAGAACCGGCACCGCCGCCTTCGAGACGTTCACGACACCGTAGAAGTTGGTGTCGAACTGCGTCCGGAACGAGTCGACCGTCGTGTCCTCAAACGACGCCAGGTCGCTGTAGCCGGCGTTATTGACGACGACGTCGATGCGACCGAACGTCTCCTGGGCCTGAGCGACCACGCGGGCGGCCGCATCGCAGTCGGTCACGTCGAGCCGCAGGAGAAGCACCGCGTCGCCGTAAGCGTCGAGGACGTCCCGCAACCGCTCGGGGTTACGCGCCGTCGCGACGACGCGATCACCGGCTTCGAGCGCGACCTCGACGAGCGCACGCCCCAGACCGCGCGAACTTCCCGTCACGAACCACACCTTGGACTTCGAGGTCTCTGCCCGACTGCCGCTCATGTCGTCACCAGGTAGCGGAGGTGGGTGATACCGGGCGCGTCGAGTACGCGCGTCAGCTCGAGCGACGTCGACATGTAAAGGACTGACTTCGCCATGCAATCTCTCCTTCGATCAGACGACGAACGAGCTCGGGCCGGATCGACACGCCCCGACTCTTTTCTTGCCGAGGCAACGGTCGTCACGTGAAGCGTTACTCGCGGACCAATATTCCACGCTCTACCCGGGCGGACAGTTCGCCAATCAGGTGCGGCGGGCGCGCGAGGGAAACGGACCGGCTCGCTGAAGGTCTGTCCTCGCCGGCCACGCGCGGAGCCGGTGCGGCCCCCCATCTTTAATTGAAGGTTCCCTGACATGACTACCCATATGCGACTGAACTGGCGAGAGCGCCGTTCGGGAAAGGGTGTGCCGCCTTGACCATGAAACGCCCGCTGGCCGCACTGGGAATCCTATCCGTCACATGGGGGGCCTGTACCGGCCAGATCTCCGGCAATGGCCAGGGCAAGGGCGACGCTGGCCCGATGACATCAGGCTCGGGGGGCTCGTCCGGACCGGACGCAGGCCCAGGCTCGGGCGGGGCTTCAGGCTCGGGCGGGGCTTCGGGCTCGGGTGGGGCTTCGAACGGATCGAGCGGTGGCTCGGGAATGGCGGCCTGTGCGCCCGGCGTCCCCGGGACCTCGCAGATCCCGCGTCTGTTGAACCGGCAATACAGCGCCGTCGTGCGCGATCTCCTCGGCCTCACGACCCTGGCCAGCGCCAACAACCAACCTCCCGGCGCGGGCCTTTACGCTGACTTCGAAGGCCCGACCAACGTCGATGCGTGGCGCCTGTATCAGGAGGTCGGCGACAAGATCGCGACCGAGGTGATGGCCGGGCCGAACAAGTCCAAGTTCATCACCTGCAATCCCGCGACCGCGGGCTGCTTGACCGACACCATTCGCACCTTCGGGCGCAAGGCCTTCCGGCGGCCGCTCACGGACGCCGAGGTGGCCCGCTTCGAGAAGCTCGGCCAGACGACGCCCAAAGGAACGCCGGACGAGATCGCCCAGACCACGCTGTACGCCTTCCTGGTCTCGCCTTCGTTCCTGCAGATCCCCGAGCTGGCCACCACGACCGAGAACGGCAACATCAAGCTCTCGAGCTACGAGGTGGCCGCGCGGCTGTCGTTCCTGCTTTGGGACTCCATCCCCGACGACGTGCTGAGGGACGCCGCCGACAAGGAGCAGCTCGACAGCAAGGAGAAGATCCTGGCCCAGGCCAAGCGCATGATCGCGATCCGCGACAAGGCGGCGCCGCTGATCGCCGCCTATCACCGCAAGTACCTGGACATGGACAACGACGACTCGCACTGGTGGAAGGTCTCGCACGACAGCGGCAAATTCCCGCTGTACTCCACCGCGGCGGTGTCCGTGTTCCAGGACGAGCTGGATCTGTTCTTCGAGGACGTGGCGTTCGGAGGCGGATCGTTCGAGGACCTGTTCCTCAGCAACGTGGGGTACGTGAACAAGGACACGGCCGCGATTTACGACCTCGATCCCAAGGACTTCGGCACCGAGCTGAAGCGCGTGACGCTCGACGCTGATCGGAGGCCCGGCTTCCTGACGCGCGCCGGGTTCCTCAGCTCGTACTCGCACTACGACGCGACCAGCCCGATCCTCCGGGGCGCCTTCGTCACGGTCTACATGATCGGCGTGAATCCCGGCACGCCCGATCCGGCCTTCTTCCTCATGAAGCCGCCCCAGGGCGATTACAAGACGGAGCGGGCGTATACCGAGGCCTTGACCAGCCAGTCGGCGTGCACCGGCTGTCACACGCCCTTCGTCAACCCGCCGGGGTTCGTGCTGGAGAAATACGACTCGATCGGCAAGTGGCAGACGGTCGATCCGCGTAGCGGCGGCGACGCAGACGCCGGCAAGATCGACGGCACCGCGACCGTCACCTTCAGCGCCGGCAACGTCAAGAAGATCAACACCCCGCGCGAGCTGATGGAGGAGATCACCAAGACGCCGATGGCCAAGCGGATGTACGCAGAGAAGGCGGTGGCCTTCGCCACACGCCGAGTGGCGAACGCGAACGACGCGTGCACCGTCAACGTCCTCAACACGAAGCTCGCCGAGGACGGCTTTCCGCTCCTCGATGTATTCACCGAGATGACGCAGGCGGATTCGTTCCGCTTCCGGGTCAAGGGCAACTGAGGAGATCGACCATGACGAAGCGTATGAACCGGCGAATCCTCCTCCGCGGTCTGGGCGGCGCCTGCGTGGCGGCGCCGTTCCTCGGCTCGCTGTCGCTGATCAGGCGTTCTGAGGGCGCCCAGAAGGTCCGCGCCGCGGCGGTCGCGGCGCCCAAACGGCTGATCGTGATGTTCACGCACTACGGCTGCCTGACGACCAAGTTCTTCCCCGCGAAGTCGCAAGGCCCGTTGACGGCCGCCGATCTGGAATCGACGACGCTCAAGCCCCTGGCCCCCTTCGTCGACAAGATCACCTTGCCTCGCGGCATCCGGGCCATGAACGAGTGGACGTCGAAGCTGGTGCGCGGGCAGGGCAATGACCCTCACACCCAGGTGGTGGGATCGTTCTTCACCTGTCAGCCGGTCACGCCGAACAGCGACAACCCATTCAGCTTCGATGCCGCCACGAAGAGCAACGCCAAGCCCACGGGGCCGTCACTGGACCACGTCATGGCCAAGCAGCTCAGCCCAAACGGGATCCCGCTCTTCATGCGCGTGGGGAACAAGGCCGCGGCCACCACGAACGCGATTTCCTACTCGGCGGCGGAAACGGTGTTCCCGGGCCTCGGCGATCCGTCGCAGATCTACAGCGGCCTGACCGGGTTGTTCCAGACGGGTGCCCCGATGTCTCCGGACACGTACAAGGCCGTCCGGGGCCAGAGCGTGATCGATCTGGTCCGGGACGATCTCGAGACGCTGCAGCGGTTCGATATGAGCCAGTCCGACCGGTCGAAGCTGTCGGCCTGGAAGGACATCCTCAGCCAGACCGGTCAGGTCGTCGCCACCGCCCAGTGCACCAAGGATCTCGGCATGAAGCTGAGCACCAACGCCATGACCATGATGGGCAGCGGCGACGTCGTCTCGACCAAGGTCGGCGGCACGATGGACTGGGCCGACGTCTATTCCAACCTGGCGGTGCTGGCGGCGGTCTGCAACGCCAACCCGGTGATCGTCCTCAAGTACCCCAGCAACTACGTCTACAGCGGGCTCGGCATACAGCTCGAAAGCCATTCGGCCTCGCACCGCCTGAACAACGCGAACATGTCGGGCACATGCGTGAAGGGCGCGCTCGACATGCTCGCCACCCTCGACGACTTCTACGCCCGGAAGTACGCCTACCTGGTCCAGCAGCTCAACAGCATCGCCGAGGGCGACCAGAAGGTCCTCGACAACACCGCCGCGATCTGGTTCAACGAGATGTCCGACGGCAACGCCCACAACTTGAACAATCTGCCCATCGTGCAGGCGGGCAGCGCGAGCGGTTACTTCAAGACGGGACAGTCCATCAACGTCGAGGACGGGTCGGCGTCGCTGTCGCGCGGCAACAGTGAGTCGCAGTGCACGAACGGCAGCGATACGGTCGACGGCGCCAGCCAGAGCACCGGCACCCCGCCGACCGCGGCGAACGCGCCCATCAACAAGTACTTCGTCACGATCATGAACGCGTTCGGCGTGAAGGCGGGTTCGGACGGGTTCCCGGCGGTGGGCGGCAAGGAAGAGGTCACCAAGTTCGGCCGCTACGACCGGACCGAGGACTTCGTCGGCGGCGGCACCAAGCCGGCCAACATCACGAACCCCGGTCCCTTCACGGCGCTGAAGGCGAACCCCTGAGGCGGGCCGCGACTCGGGTCGGCCGGGGAGGGCGACGCCTCCGCTCGGGTTCAGGGAGCGAGCACACGGGTGTCGACGTAGGTCGCGCCATGCCGAAGTTGCGCCCCTACGCTGCGTTCCTGCGGGCGAGCGCGCGTGCGTGCTCTGTGTGAAGGGACCGACGCCTTCAGCGATTACGTCGTCTCGCGGAAGGACCGGCCTCCAACACCCTCAATGAAGACGGTTCGTGAGCGTAGGGGGGCGGTGGGCGGACGCCAGCGACCCGTTTGCTACCCAAGCCCCCAACCGCCCATGCACCGTCGACCCGCCGAGGAAGAATTGGAAAGGATCCTCGCGGAGTTAAGTTGTCGGGGCGAGAGGATTTGAACCTCCGACCTTTCGGTCCCGAACCGAACGCGCTACCAGGCTGCGCCACGCCCCGATTTGCGTGCGGAGCACCTTCTGCCAGGAGAGTGGGGGGATGTCAACGACGCAGTGGTGATCTCCGTCGGTGTTTTCGGATAGGCAAGCCTCCCCGAACGTCGTGTTCAACGCGAAATGCTACCCTCGGCCGCATGTCGGAACGCATCGTGATCTTCGGCGCGACCTCGGCGATTGCCGCGGAAGTGGCGCGCGTATACGCCGCGCGCGGCGGACGCCTGTTCCTGGTGGGCCGGGATGCCGGAAAGATGGCGCAGGTGAAGGCTGCCCTGGGCGCCTCGGTGGCGGGCTTCGAGCTGGCCGACCTGACCGAGGGTGCGCGCAGCCCGTCGCTTGTCGAGCGGGCGCACCACGCGCTGGGTGGAATCGACATCGTGGTGATCGCTCACGGTTTGCTCGGCGATCAGCAGGAAAGCGAGCAGGACCTGGACGAAGCCCGCCGGATCCTCGAGGCCAATTTTCTTTCGGTGGTGGGCCTGGTGATCCCGGTCGCGAACTATTTCGAGGCGCGCGGCGGGGGACACCTTGCGGTGCTGGGTTCGGTGGCAGGCGACCGCGGCCGGCCCCGCAATTACACGTACGGCGCCGCCAAGGGCGCGGTGGCGCTGTATCTGCAGGGGGTGCGCGCGCGGCTGGGCGGCAGCGGAGTTGGCGTGCACCTGTTGAAGCTGGGCCCGGTCGTCACGCCGATGACGGTGAACCACAAGAAGAACATCCTGTTCGCTCGTCCGCCCACCGTCGCGGCCGCCATCGTCCGCGCCATCGACGCGGGAAAAGCCGAAGCCTACGTGCCGTGGTTCTGGCGCTTCATCATGGCGATCGTTCGGGCCGTGCCGGATCCCCTGTTCCGCCGCATCCGCGCGCTGCAGGAACGCTAGCGCCTACGGCGGAGCGGCCCGCCCGAACAGGCGCATCTTGGGCGACATACCCACCAGCACGCCATAGCGATCGCTGCCCGCGAAGATTCCCACCAGCGCCGACAGCGATAGGTCCAGGTTGTCGGTGGCAGACCATGACAACCCGCCGGTCGCCAGCAACTGCCGCGGATCATGGGACGCGAACCAAACGCCGGATACGGCGGTGGTCAACGAGACGTGCTCGGCGGCGTCCAAGCCTAGCCCAAGGTCCAGGCCCAGCTCGACGCCCGTCGGCCGCCCACCGTCCGCGCTGAAAGCGGGATCGGCGAATGCGCCCGCGTTGACCACCGTGTGCAGGCGGCGCACCATCACGCCCAGCAACGCCAGGCCTTCAACGCCGATGCCCCGGGTCCCGGGAGCCGTCGCGATCTTGGGTCCCACCTGAACGCCGAACGCCAGCGATCGGTTCGTGGCCCCGTCGTGCTCGTCGAACAGACCCAGCTTCACGCACGGCCACAGGCTGTCCGGCGCGGCGTGGTCGAACGAGAAGGGGCCCGTCGCGGGACCTTCGATGGCATAGGCGCCGTCCAGATCGATCTCCAGCCAGGGTAGTAGGCCCACGTCCAGCTCGAAGTCTGGAACGACGACGCGCCAGGGGCCGGGGCTGCGGATCGCGCCCACCTGCAGGTCCAGTTCGACCATACCGGTTTCTTCCAGTTCCAGATCGGTGGGCTCGAACAAGGGTCGGGTCGTGCGGGCCGTCGCGCGGCCGGGCAGGGCGGCCAGCAGGGCCGTGATGGCCAGCGCAGGCGCGCGGTATCCCCTGGCCCTCGGGCGCATGCACCAAGCTGCGTTGGGACGGGCCATGGTGACCCCGACAGACTAACCCGTCCCGCCATCCAACCGTGGTAGAAGCGCGAACCTCCCGTGAGATCGGTCTCGGTCATCCCGGCGCTGTTGCTGACCGCCGTGTGTGGTGCCAGCTGTCGTCCCATGTCCCCGAAGGGCGGGCCAGACCGTGTGCGCGCGGCTCCCGGCAGTGACCAGGACGTTCGTCCCAGCGGCCTCGAAACCCGCGCGGCATTCTCGCTCCCCAACGGCTTGCACGTCCTTCTCGAGGAGAACCACGCGGCGCCTCTCATGGCGTTGCAATTGTGGCTGGGGGTGGGCGCCGCCGATGAACCGCCGGGGCTCGAAGGTGCGGCGAACGTGGTGCGGCACGCGTTGCGCCGGTCGGTGGCAGCGGCCGGCAGCCGCGCCCTGGCGCGAACGGGGGCGTGGGTCAGCCACGATCAGACGGCCCTGCACCTGGTGGTGGCGTCCGCCTTCGTCGACGACGGCCTGCGCGCGCTGGGGGGCGCCGCCATGGCCCCGTCCCTGACTGCGCCTGACTTCGAAGCTGCGCGGGCGGCCGCGCGCGACGATCTGCGCCTGTCGCGCGGCGATCCGGAGCGGGTCGCCGCCGCGGCCGCGCTGGCGGCGGCCTTCACGGCGCATCCCTACAGACGTGCGTTGTTCGGGACTGACGCCCAGCTGGCCACGCTGCAGGGGGACGCGGTTCGCGCTTTCTTCGAAGGGGCCTACGGCGCGGGCAATGCGACCTTGGTGATCGTCGGTGACTTCGATTCTTCGGTGGTGCGCGAACGGGTGACAGCGGTCTTCGGGGGATGGCGCCGCGGGGCCGGCCGGCTTACCCGCGTCGCGGAGCCGGCGCAGCAGTCATTTCGCGTCGTCGCCGCGGGCGTCGAAGGCGGCGCCGCCGAGTTGAGCCTGGTCTGGCGCACCCCGGATTTCTTGTCGGGTGATCGCGCGGCCCTGCAGGTCCTGGCCGCGCTGCTGGGACGCGGATCGCGCAGCCGTTTCGACGCTGAGCTGGTGCGCAATCGCCAGCTGGCGGCCGAAACCAGCGCCTTCCTGTTCGCAGCGCGCGACAGCGGCTTGCTGGTCTCGCGGGCGGTTCTGGGGCCCGGCCCCATCGAGGACGCGGCGCGCGCCATGCTCGACGAGGTCAGCCGGCTGGCCACTGACGGTCCGACCAGCGAAGAGCTGCGGCGCGCGCGCATGCTGGCCGAAGCGGAGGAAGTCGCACAGAAGGCCGGCCTCGACGGCTATGCCGGCCGCCTGGCGCTGTACGCGACCCTGGCCGGTGATGCCGAAGCCGAGGCGGCGCATCGCAAGCGGCTGCACGAGCTGGACGTCCAGCAGGTCAAACGGGCCGCCGCGCGCTACCTGCGCTCGTCGGCGCTGACGGTGGTGGTGGGGATCCCTCCCGGTCAGGCGCGCGCGGAGAACAAAGAGGCGGCGCTGACCGCTCGCTTGCGCGCCGTCGTGACCGCCGCCGACGCGCGTGGGCCCGCCAAGCCGTCGAAGGTGTCGCCTCCCTCGCTGGTTCGAGACGTCGTGACCTACGCGCTGCCGTCCGGCGTGCGGGTTCTGATCTTTGCCGACGATGGGGCCGACGAGGTCGCGGTGCGCGCCGTGTGGTCCGGCGGCGTGCGCGTCGAGGACAGCCGGCTGGCGGGCGCCACGTCGCTGCTGGCCCGACTGCTGGCCCGCGCGACCAAGACCCGCAGTTCGGAGCAGCTGACCGCCGAGCTGGCGGACCTGGGGGGACGCATGGAAGGGTTTGCGGGGCTGGACGTGCTGGGCGTGCGCGGCGAATTCCTGGCCGCCAGCTGGGAGCGCGGCCTGGATCTGCTGGTCGATTGTCTGCGCAACCCCCGCTTCTCAGAGGACGACGTCGAACAGGATCGGCGCGTCCTGCTGGACGCAATTCGCTTGCGCGACGAGGACCCCGGGGCGGTCGCCACCCGGCTGTTCGACGACAACCTGTTCGCGCGTCACCCCTATCACCAGGATGTGCTTGGCTCGGTGGACTCCGTGGCAACATTGACGCGGCGGCGGCTGCTGGATTTCTTCCGCGCGCAGTACCAGCCTCGCGGACTGACTTTGGTGGTCGTCGGTGCGGTGGATCCCGGGCGCGTCGCCGAGAGGGTGCAGGCGCTGTTTGCCGACGCGCCGGCCACCGAGTCTGTTTCAGCCCCAGCTTCGGCGGCGGTCGCTGCCAGCGCGTTGCCTCGTGAAGTGGTCCGTTTCGCGGAGGTCGGGCTGGCGCGCATCGTCCTCGGATATCCCGGCGTAAGCCTCCGCGATCCCGATCGTCTGGCTCTCGATGTGCTGGCCGAGGTGCTGACCGGGGCAGGGCGGAGGCTTTCGGTCCTGTTGCGCTCCCGCCGCGGGCCCATCGACCAGCTCGTGGCGCGATCGCTGGTCGCTGTCGAGCCGGGGCGCTTTAGTCTCCACGCCACCGTTCGGCCCGAGCAGGTCGAGGCGGCGGTGGCCGCCTTGCGCGTCGAACTGGGCCGGATCCTGGAAGCCGGGGTCACGCTCGACGAGGTTGTGGCGGCCCGCCGGAGCCTGATTGGCAAGCGCGCCCTGGCTCTCGAGCGGCGTGGGGCGGTGGCCTCCGCGCTGGCGTTCGGGGCCGCGCTGGGCGATCCCGCCCGCTCCCTGCGCCGAGATTCGGACGAGCTTGCCGCGATTCTTCCCGAGGACGTGCTCCGCGCTGCACGGCGAATCATCGATCCGAAGCGCGAGGTCCTGGCCGTGATTCGCCCGCGCGCCAGCGCCGGTTCGTCCACTGGCCGCGCCAGCCTGCAACGGCCGTCGACGCAGGTTGCGGCGGCCGACGCCGGGCATTTTTCAGCGGCAGCGCGCGCGCAATAACAATGACCGGGGGCGGTCTGGGGCGGTTACAATTCCAGTCCCCCGAATGCCGACCTGTCCGTCCTGCGCCTTCGCGGCGCCCCCTGAATCGCGGTCTTGCCCGCGCTGCGGCGCCGCGACCAGCGATCCGCTGATCGGTGCGGTCCTGGGCGATCGCTACCGCATCGTCGAGCGCATCGGCGCGGGCGGCATGGGCGCGGTTTATCTCGCGCAGCACACGACACTCAAGCGCGAAGTCGCCATCAAAGTCCTGCTCTCGGAGTTCGGCGGCAAGGACGAGTTCGTGCGCCGGTTTGAACGTGAAGCCGAAGCCGCCAGTCGACTGACGCACCCGAACATCATCCAGATCACTGATTTCGGGCGTACGCCCGAGGGCCAGCTGTTCCTGGCGATGGAATACCTGAAGGGGCATCCGTTGACGTCCGTGATCCGGCAAGGGCGGCTGGCCGTTCCGCGGGCGCTGGGGATCGCGCGCCAGATCCTGGCGGGGCTAAGCCGCGCCCATGCCGCCGGCGTGGTCCATCGCGATTTGAAACCCGACAACATCATGCTGGTCGAGCACGACGGGCGCCCTGACTTCGTGAAGATCCTCGACTTCGGAATTGCCAAGGTCACCGATCCCGAACCGGGCCACGAAGCGCTGACCCAGGCCGGGATGGTGTTCGGCACACCCGAGTATCTGTCGCCCGAACAGGCCCTGGGCGACAACATCGACGCCCGCGCCGATCTCTACGCAGCGGGCGTGATCCTGTTCGAGATGCTGACCGGCCGCCGCCCCTTCGAATCGGATGACAAGGTTCGCATCATCTCGATGCACCTGTCTCATCCGGTGCCGCGCTTCTCGATCGTCAACCCAGCGGTCGTCGTGCCGGTTCCGATCGAAGAGGTCACGCTGCAGGCGCTGGAGAAGCAGCGCGAGAATCGCTTCGTCTCGGCCGCGGCGTTCTTGGCGGCTCTGGATGATGCCGAGAGCCTGGCCGCTCGCGATAGCCATGTGGTCCCGGCCTTGGGGGCCGCTGGTCGCGGCGCTGGGCCCTCCGCTCCGTCGACCCCGGCACTGGCTGCCCGCTGGCGCCGTCCCGCCACGATCGGCGCCGCGATCGCCGTCGTCGCCGTGCTCGCGTTCGCGCTCTATCCCAGATCGTCTGCGCGCTTGAAAGCCGCCGCGATGGCTCGCCTGCCGCCGCCACCGGCCCCCCCACCTCAGGAGCTGGCGGCACAGATCCGGGGCGTCGAGGCGCTGCTGACCACCGGTGAAACAGTGAAGACGCGCGTCGCGCTCGAGCAGCTGCTGGCGGAGCACCCGCAAAATGCGCGCGTTCGTTATCTGCTGGGTCGGCTGGCTTTCGCCGAAGAACACCGGGCCGAGGCACTCACCGACTACCGCGAGGCCATCGCGCTGGACGCCGGTTTTCGTGGAGATACGGTGCTGCTGGAACACTTGGCCACTGCGCTGGGTGATGGTCGAGTCGCTGACGTAGCGCTCGACCTTGCTATCGACCGTGTCGGCGCGCCGGCGGCCGGCTTGTTGACGAAGGTCGCCAACGGTAACGGAGAGCTCCGGCGACGCGAGCGGGCTGCCCGCGCGCTCTCCGACCTGGGCCAAGGCGAGCGCGTCGACATGGTCCTCTTGAACATCGCCCAGCTCAAGCACAGCACGACCTGCGAGGAGAGAAAGCCGCTGGTGATCGCGCTCGGTGGTTCGGACGATCTGCGCGCGCTGCCGTGGCTGCGCGCCCAGCGTCCCCGGGGTGGCATCGAAGGCCTTTTTGGTGGCGATGCCGCCAACACCTGCATGAAAACCGAGCTCGCTGCCGCCATCGCTCGCCTGGAAGCCAAGTTGCCACCCGAGGCGCGCCCGACCGCGAAGGCGCCCGGCCATCGAACGACCTCGGCGCGCCCGTCGTTCTTTCGCGGCCGATGACCCGCGGACCGCTAGACTGAACGCCGCCGTCATGCCCAAGGCCAAAGCCACCTCAGAGAAGCGCAACCTCCTGACCGGCCTGGTGCTGGTCTTCCCGCTCTTGCTGCTGTACCAGCTGGGTGTCGTCGCCATCTACCCGATGATCAACGGCGCAGATTTCCTGACGCGGTTTCTGTTCCAGAACGTCGGCCTGACGCGATCCAGCTACCTGGGTTACACCGTCCTGGTGGCGATCATCTTCGTCGGGATCGTGGCCATCCTGCGCCGGCGGCAGCACGTCAACATGACGGCCCTGGTTCCGATCCTGCTCGAAAGCGGCATCTACGCGCTGACCATGGGTTCGCTGATCGTGTTCGTGATGACCCGCGTGTTCGGTATCAACCCACACCTGGCGGCCGGGGCAGGGGGCCTTGGTCAGGCAGGCTTGATTGGCCGGGTGGTGATGTCGCTCGGGGCGGGTTTCTGGGAGGAGACCACGTTTCGCCTGGGGTTGCTTTCGGGCGTGGCCGCGCTCTGCGAGCGGGTCATCGGCATGCGCCGTTTTTTTGCGCTGGCGCTGGCGCTGGTCGTGTCGTCGTTTTTGTTCTCGGCGGCTCACCACATTCCGCCGTACGGCGATCCCCTGGCGGTGGGCGTCTTCACTTTTCGTTTCCTGGCGGGTGTGTTCTTCGGCTTGCTGTTCTGGTTCCGCGGCTTCGCGGTCGCTGCCTACACCCACGCGCTGTACGACATCTACGTGCTGATCCTGAGACCGTGACCCGGGCGATCCTGTTGAACACGCCTCCGTGTCCGGTACAGGCGCTCGTTCAAGCGGGTCGTTCAAGCGGGTCGTCGCACAGCTGGATCTGCTGACGAGCCACCTCAGAGCGCCAAAACCGTGTCCAGAGCCGGCTGAACCCGGAGGCTGGCGGTCAGTCGAAGCCAGGTCGCGAAGCCGGGTCGCGCGAAGCCAGGTCGCGCGAAGCCGGGTCGCGCGAAGCCAGGTCGCGCGAAGCCAGGTCGCGCTAGCGCTTCTTCTTGGGCTTGCCGGCAGGCTTCGCGGCTTTGGCCGGCTTGGGCGGGGGCTTGGGACTCGCCTTCTTCTTGGCGGGCTCCGGGGCTTTGGCCTTGCTGGCCGCCTTGGTGAGCTTGGCCGCCGGCTTGACCGCTGCAGCCTTGGCGGGCGCCGGGGGCGCAGCCGCCTTCTTCCCTGCTGCGGCCGTCGCAACCTTGGCCGCCGCAGTCTGCGCTGCCACCTTGGCGGCTGCCGCCGCAGCCGCCGCCGCTGCCGCCGCCGTCCGATCTTCCTTGGCGGCCTTGCTCTTGACCGCTTTGGCCTTGGGACCCTTCGACGGGATCCCATCCCCTTCGGCAGCCAGCGGCAAGCCGGGCATGTCCTTCCGGTTGTGCACCAGAACCCGTCGGGCGTCCTTGAATGAAATCTCGACCTTGCTGTCCGACATCACCTCGGACACGAAGCCGCGCCCGAATTTCGGATGCGTGACGATCGCATTCTCGGAATAGTTCTCGCGGAATTCGTAAGGCTTTCCAGCCTTCTCGCCATGCTTGGCGAAGAATTCTTCCCAGGTCGGTTTCTTCAGAAGCGCGCGCTTCTTGGCCGCAATCGGTTCGGGCACGTCATCTTCCACCTCGCCCCGGGGCTTGCGGAAGGAATGGACGTCGCCGCATGGGTTACACTGCACACGACGAATCTCGTCCTCGTACTTCGAAATCACCACGTGAGTGGTGTCAGCCTTGCATTTGGGGCAATAGGCTTCGACGTCCGAGCCGACCTCATCGACCTCGTCTTCGAACATGAAATCCATTCAGGTCCCTAGTGTCGGCTAGTAACACAGGAACCGTAGGCCTGCAAGATTAAGGCGAATTCGCCTCGACCGCTCCGACCGTTCGGGCTAGAAGCGCCTCCAGAGCTTTCATGCGTTATTTCGAGGCCCGCGTCGTCGAAAACAGGTCATTGGGGGGCGGTTATTTCCGCCTTTCATTGGGGGGCTGTCACGCCCTTGAAACCAGCCAGCCCGGACAGTTCGTGATGTTACGAGGCGACTGGGAGCGAGACCCCCTGCTCCCCCGCGCCTTCTCTCTCTTGTCCGTCGGAACGGACGGTGAGGCGGCGATTTTGGCCAAGACGGTCGGTCGTGGGACGGCCCTGCTCGAACGGGCCGTTGCCGGAGAATCGATCTCGGTCCTGGGTCCGCTCGGTACCCAATTTCCGTCACCTTCCGCGGACTTCGTCGACCTGCTGGTCGGCGGCGGCGTGGGCATTCCGCCCGTCCTGATGCAAGGCCAGCGGGCCGCCCAGGCGGGGCTGGCGGCGCGCAGCGAGATCCTCTACGGCGGCCGCGGAAGCGCTGATCTGGTCCTGCTGGAGCAGATGCGCAGCTTCGGCGTGGGACTCCACCTGGCCACCGAGGACGGCAGCGTCGGACGGAAGGGCCGCATCACCCTCGAACTGGAGGCCCGCCTGGCGGTTCACGCCGGCAAAGCCGTGCGCGTCATGGCCTGTGGGCCTAACGCCATGTTGTGGGCCGTTGGTCGCATTGCCCGCGAGCGAGGCGTTCCGTGCTACCTGTCCGTCGAGGAACAGATGGCCTGTGGCATCGGCGTATGCCTTGGCTGTGCGGTCCCGGCCCATTCTCGTCCCTTTCGGTACGTCTGCAAGGATGGCCCGGTCTTCGAGGCGTCCGAGGTCCTGGATGTCGATGCGAAACCTCAGTTCGGATCCGCAAAGTGACCACCCCCAACCTCCAGATTGAGACTGGCGGCCTGGCGTTTCGGAACCCGATTCTCACGGCCTCCGGGACGTTCGGGTACGGGCGGGAGTTCGAAACTCTGACGGACTTGACCGCGCTCGGTGGCCTCGTCACCAAGGGGATCTCGCCCAAGCCACGCTTCGGCAACGCCACGCCGCGTATCTGTGAAACCGCGTCGGGTATGTTGAACTCCATCGGTCTCGAGAACGTGGGCGTCGAGGGATTCCGGTCCGAGAAGCTCCCTTACCTCTCGAAGGCCGGGACCAAGGTCATCGTGAACTTCTTCGGAGTCACTTTCGACGAATACGTGGCCTGCGGCGAAGCGCTGTCCGCCATGGAGGGCGTGGATGCGCTCGAGATGAACGTTTCGTGCCCGAATATCAAGGCCGGCGGGATCGAGTTCGGGACGGACGCTCGCGTGCTGGCGGACCTGGTCCGGGCATGCCGCCCGGTGATCCGCAAGCCGCTGTGGATCAAGCTGACGCCCAACACGTCGGACATAGTGGCACTCGCCAAGGCTTGCGCGGAGGGCGGTGCTGACGGCCTGTCCATCATCAATACGATCACAGGCATGGCCATCGACGTGAAGACCCGCCGCCCGAAAATCGCGACGACCTTCGGTGGTCTGTCGGGGCCGGCGATCAAGCCCATCGCCCTGCGCATGGTGCATCAGGTTCGGCGCGCCGGTGTGCCGCTGCCGATCTCCGGAATCGGAGGCATTCAGAACGCGACCGACGCCGTTGAATTCTTCCTGGCGGGCGCCTCGACTGTCCAAGTCGGGACCCAGAACTTCGTTGATCCGGATGCTGCCGCACACCTGGTCAGCGATCTTCAGCGTATGCTAGCTGCCGACGGAATCAGCGACGTTCGCGAACTGATCGGTGCCCTTCGAACCAGTTGATCGTCGGTGCCCGGCCGGGGGTCGTTACAATCTCGAATATCCATAACCGCAAAATCCCCTGCTTTTTCGCAGATTTGACGCAATAATCGCGGTTACGAACATTTAACTGCCAAGAAACTGGGCGGAAACAATTCAACGATACGGTGGACCAACCCCATGAAAAAAATCGAAGCCATCATCAAGCCTTTCAAGCTGGACGATGTGAAGGACCGCCTTCGTGAGATCGGCGTTCAGGGTATGACCGTGTACGAGGTCAAAGGCTTTGGGCGCACCGGCGGCAAGAAGGAGGTCTACCGTGGCTCCGCCTACGTGGTTGACTTCGTTCCGAAGGTTCGCATCGAGATTGTCGTGAAGGACGACATCGTTCGCGACGTCGTCGAAGCGATCCTGGCGGTGGCACGAACGGGGCGTATAGGTGACGGCAAGATCTTCGTCACGCCCGTGGACGAGGCGATTCGGATTCGTACCGGCGAGCGCGGCGAAGACGCCCTTTAAGCTTCGCCACTGGGAGGCTGGGTCCGCGGAGAAGCCAGTTTGGGGACGTGTGCCCGTCGACGCGTCCTTTTCATGGCTTCCAAGCAGGCCAGCCTTCCGGGGGTCCCGCACAGCTGAGTGTTCGTCGGGAGTGGGTTGGCAGCGCCAAGGGTCGCGCCGACTTTGACGAGGAAAAGCGGACCGAATAGGATGCAGCCTTCGCGGATCCGCGATTTTGCCATGGGATCTCTCCCGCTCAGTGCTCGGCTAGTAAGGACCGCTTGGCGTGTGGCTCCAAAACGAGCTCTGACAGGGTCCATCGGTTGGTTCGCAGGCTTGGGCGTTCCAACCTGGTGCCGCGCCGCCGTACTTTCGCGCTTCGCCCGCCTGTACGGCATCGACACGCGAGAGGCGGCGCGCGCGCTTTCCGACTATGACGGCCTTGATGCCTTCTTCACGCGCCAGCTTGTTCCGGGCGCCCGTACGATCGAGCCAGCGCCGGACGTTGTCACGTCTCCGTCCGATGGTACCGTCGTCGAAAGCGGGGTCGTTGTCGAAGGACAGTTGTTGCAGGCGAAGGGCGTCCTCTTCGACCTCGAGGAACTGCTTGCCGACCCGGTCGCGGCCCAGCGACTGACGGGCGGCGCCTACCTAATCACTTACCTTTCGCCCAAGGACTACCATCGGGTTCATTCGCCCATCGCCGGCAGGATTCTCGGGTGGCGCCACGTTCCGGGAACCTTGTTTCCCGTGAACGCTGGCAGTGTCGTTCGCGAACCCGGTCTGTTCATCCGAAACGAACGCTTCATCACCCTCATCGAGGGCGATGCAGGGTTGTGCGCGGTGGTGATGGTAGCCGCCGTTGGCGTGGGGCACGTGACTGCCGCGTACGACCCCGAAGTGGCCACGCACAACCGGTCCTTCCTGCGTTCCCCCGAACGAACGCGTACCTTCGCCGTGCCCCCGCTCGTCGCCAAGGGGGAGGAATTGGCAACCTTTCATCTTGGTTCGACCACCGTGGTCGTGTTTGAACCTCGCCGCGTGCGGCTCCGGACCCTCGAAAGCGGAACGACGACCAAGATGGGAGAGTCGATCGGCCGTATTCTTTCGGCAGACATCGACGGTTTGGTGAGGTCCGCTTGAAGTCGCAAGATCCGACGATCCCGTCCGATTCGCAAATCGAGACGCCCGAGCCCGAAGTTACCGACGATGGTCGCGTAGGCCGGGTTCCGGTGGCCGTGAGCGTCGGCGACTTTTCAACGCCCTCGCAGCGAAAGCGGACCATCACCAGACCACGCGGCCTCCGCGCGCTGGAGCCCACGACCCCTGGCGTCGAGGCGGCAGTTCAGACGGGGGCTCTGGTCCCGAGCGTTGGTGCTCCGTCGTTGAGTGCGCAGGAGAGTGTCGACGCGACGGCGCTCTCGGTTCCTTCGGACCGGGGCCTTTCGCCCGTCGACGAGTTTCTGGCGTCTCCGCCGACGCCAATTCCGCAGCTCGAGTCGACACCGCTGCCATACGCCACCGGTTCGTCTGAGCCGACTCCCTGGCCAGAGGTCCTCCCCCTGACTCCCCCTCCTGACACCTCGGATGCCGCGCCGGAAATCGTGCGACCTGCAGAAGCGGTGCTTCCTCATGACGACGGGGGCTTCGGGGCGGCCGAGGTCCTGACCCCGCCGCCCGTCGAAGGCGTCGACCCGACAGGCCTGGAGTTTCATTCGGCGCCACCCACTGAAGGGTGGGAGCAGACCGTCGATGGCGACAGCACTTCTTGGAAACCGTCATCTCCTCTGGAAGACGGGCGGGCGACGGAGATGGACGATGCCACCGTGTCGAGCACGGATTTCGTCGAGACCACACGTCCTTCCGAAGCGGAAATCGAGTCGGCTGTCGACGGGAGTGCGGTCTTCGGCAGCGTGGCAGAGCCCTTGTTTGAACCGGAGCCATCGCCGCGCGCCGTGGTCGCGACGCCCGCATCGGGCAGACCCGTTGCGTCTCCTCCGCCCATCCCGATCGCCGCAACCAAGCGAGACGAGTCCTTGCCCCGCGTCGATGGGAGCCGTCCAGCAGCCGGGGAGTCGGCCGGCTCCATGCCCGTCGTCGAAAACGCGGCAGCCGGCGCCGAAATGCGGCTGGCTACTCTGGCTGGCCCCAACCCAGGCGCGGCGCGAGAATCGGATCGGCTGGCGCGGGATGAAGCCTTGGTCGACGATCTTCTACGGCGAGCTACTGAGCAGATGACGAACTCGCCCGGTCTCCAGTCGGACCCTGGAGACCGATTGGCGCCTTCTTCACCGCAGCGAATCCCCGAAGATCTGCCTCCCGCGCCGATCGAACAGGCTCAGGAATCTCCCGGGAGAATCGACGGCGAGATCCCGATCGACACAGATTCGCCGATCGTGTCCGAGGTCACACTCTCGCCGCTCGCCCAGACCCTTGCCAACATGGCCGAGTCGATGCATGCCGAGCCTGTTCTGGACCCGAGCTTCGACATCGACATCATCGATGCGCCTCTCGTTCCGCCCACGCGCCAGCGCTCACACTCACCGGCGGCAGTTCCGCCTCCGGTGCCGTCCGATTCGCAACTTCCGGTCCCACCCGCAGACCAACGACTTCCCGAGGCGCTGGCGGATAGGCCGCGGCGACCGCGACGGTCCAAGCCTTGGTACGAAGAAGTCTTCGACGAAAATTACCTCCGGACTCTTCCCTTCATGACGCCGGAACAGACTCTCCGCGAAGTCGACTTCATCGAAACCAGCCTGGCGGCTCCCAAGGGTTCGGCGATTCTAGACATTGGTTGTGGGTACGGACGGCATGCCATCGAACTCGTCCAGCGGGGGCTTTCGGTGACGGGCTTGGACCTTTCGCTTCCCTTGTTGCTGCGCGCCGCCGACGAATCGCAAAAACGCGCCCTGTCGGTCAACTTCGTTCATTCGGACATGCGGGGAATGGCGTTCGACCAAGAGTTCGACGGCGCGTATTGCATGCTCAGCAGCTTCGGATATTTCGACGAGGAATCGAATCTAAAGGTCGCCGAAGGCATTGCGCGCGCTCTCAAGCCCGGCGCCAGGTTCCTGCTCGACGTCGTAAATCGCGACTACATCGTCGGAGATCTGCCCGCGCGGATCTGGTGGGAGGGGGATGGCTGCGTCGTCCTCGAAGAAGTCGAATTCAACTTCAATACGAGCCGAATCCTCACCCATCGGTCGGTCGTCTTCGAGGACGGACGTCAGCTCGATCAAGAGATCTCGGTGCGGGCCTACAGCCTGCACGAACTGGGGAAGCTCCTTCGCCAGACAGGTCTTCGCATCATCGAGGTATCCGGAAGCCTATACACGCCGGGGCGATTCTTTGGCGCGGCATCGCGAAATCTGATCGTCCTGGCTGAACGTCGTCGCGACTGAACGTCGTCCCGACTGAACGACGGCAGATTCGACGGCGACGGTCACGCCTTGACGCCCTGCGCCTTGCGGGGGACGTCCCTATGGGGAGCGCTGGTAGGACATGATCGAGCGCGTCACCTCCGGGAAGCTTCGGCATCTATATGGCTGACCCCGGAAGTCGGACTTTCCGCCTTCACCCGGAATAAATACCTGTCGAGGACCGTATATCACCCGAAGGGACGTAGGCCGTGCGCAACCAAACCGCCATGAACCACACGACGAAGAAGAACAAACTGACTCGGAAGACCGGGATCGGGGTGGTCATAAAACGGCGTCCCACCCGCGCAGGCAAGCCAGGGGCCTCCGTTGGGGGCGTCTCGCCCGCAAACGACGTTGTTCTGGCTGCCGGCGAAGACCTCGAAAACGCGGAAATTTCCGCCATCGATCCGACGATGCCGGCCGTTGTAGACGAAATTTCCAGCGACGAATTGGCCGCTGAAACTACGGTGGCCTCGACCACGGATGCCGAAGTCGACGACGATGACGATGTCGAAGACATCGAGCCCCGTGCGGATCGTCGCTCGAAGAGTGACGATGAGCCGGTCAGTTTCCTCGGGATGTACTTCCGGGACATGGCGGAACTTGAAGTCCTCAGGCCAGAACAGGAGTTCGAAACCGCCCGTGAGATCGAGGCCATGGAGATCGAAATCTGGAAGACCATTCTGGGCTTTGTCCCTGGCGCCTCCTGGATCGCAGATGCGGTGGACAAAGCGGTTGGTCATCCCCTGCCCGAACTGAAGGCATTCCGCGCGCTGGCCGAACGATCGCGAAAGAAAGCTTCAATTCCGGCCAGGGCGCATTTCGCCAAGGAGATCACCCAGATCGCCGGAAAGCTCCGCATTCTGGACATAGATCGGCTGTTTCTTGATGCGGCTGTCACGGAGGTGGCTCGGGTTGGCCGATTCCTTCAGGGGCTTCCCTTTGAAGGAAATGTGCCGTTTTCCACCAGCACGAAGGCCTTTCGTGAGTATGTACGAGCTGTTGCGGGCCAGTCTGTTCGCCTGAAGCAAGCCAAGAACGAATTCGTGAAGGCGAACTTGCGACTGGTGGTGTCCATCGCTCGGCGTTTCAACCATGGTCGCCTGCCTCTTCCCGACCTGATTCAAGAAGGGAACATCGGCCTGATGAAGGCCGTGGAAAGGTACGACTATCGAAGGGGATTCCGGTTCTCGACCTACGCAAGCTGGTGGATTCGCCATGCCATCAGTCGCGCGCTGGCAGACAAGGGTAGGGCAGTCCGCCTTCCGGTTCACATGATTGATGCGTACCATCGGATAGGGAAGTCGCAGCGAGAATTGCAATCGAAGCTCGAGAGGCCACCGACCACAGAAGAGATCGCGGCTGCCACGGGAATCGAGGTCGAGAAGCTCGAGAAGATGAAGACTTTTCTGGCGGAAACGCCGGTGTCCCTCGACCGACCAATTTCGGACGAAGACGGTCGTCGGTTGATCGACGTTCTCGTCGACCCAGACGCGGCCGACGCAGTGCCGGATCAGATGGCCTCATCCGAAACTCAAGCGGAAATGCTGGAACTCCTGTCGGGGCTTCGTCCCATCGAAGCGGACATCCTTCGCAAGCGTTTCGGGCTGGAGACCGATCGTGAACGTACGCTCAAGGAGATTGGCGACGAATACAAGCTCTCTCGCGAGCGGGTTCGCCAGCTTCAGGAACAGGCGCTGGGGAAAATGCGCCGGGCGATGGCCAAGCGAGAGATGGCATAGCCGATCGCCCGGCGGGTTTGCCCATCCGGCCCTAGCAAGCATGCTCGCAAGGGCCTTGAGAGGGTCTTGACAAAAAGCTAGAATTGTAACTACACTCTCGCACTTTCCTTTTCGCCGAGGGCGTTCCCCGGCGAGCCATTACTCGACGGACGACACGTCCCCGGAGGCTGTATGGGCGGTTCCGATAAGAGAAAACAGAGCCTTTATTTTCCCGAGGAAATGCTGCGGGAGATCCAAGAAGAGGCGACGCGGCAGGACCGCTCGCTCTCGTGGATTGTTCAAAAGGCCTGGAAGATTTCTCGCAAGGAAATCATGAAGTACCCGTCGGTGAATGAATTTCCCGGCGAAGAAGACGAGCGCGGCGCGACCGAGTAGTGGCGCGACAATTCGTTCTTATTAGCGACGCTGTTTCGCCTTTCTCAAAGGGGGAGGCTCCGACTGGCGCGATGGGGTTGGCCCGTGGTCTGAGTTCTCGTGGCGCGGCGGTCACCGTTCTCTCCCTGGCAGCACCTGAGGTCCTGTCTGAGACCCCTGGATTCGCGCGGCGTCTGCGGACGGTTCAGGTGACCTTTGCGGATCGGAGACGCGATGTAGCGTTGTACGAAGGCAAGGCGCAACAGGACCATAGTCAGCTGATCGTGGCCGGCGTGACAGGCACGACCCGCGGCGAATCGGCCCTTCTTCTGGGCGAGGTCTTTCGCGCCCTTTCGACCGAGGGACTCAAGGCCGACGTGGCTATCGCGTGGGGGGAGACCGCGGCCCCTGCGCTGGCGGCCTCGTCAGCTGCCGTTCGGGTGTTCGTGATCCCGAATGGTCGGGTTGGTGATGACCTCACCGAAGCCGAGGCCGCTTGGTTAGGCGAGCGGGGTTTTCTCTCGGGTGCGACCAGCGAAGGTCGTCTCTTGTCTTCGCTGGGGGCCGCATCCGCCAATGCGATTGTCGCACCGAGCCCGTCGTCCGCTCGAAGCCTCGAAAGGGAAAGAGGCTTGGCCGATCGGGCAGCCGACGAACCTGTGGTCTCGCTTCGTTTCGGTTGTGATGACTACCCGAATGATCCGGCGCACGACAGTTCCCTGCCGGCGACCTTCTCCTCGAAGGTCGCACATGGGAAAGGAGAATGCCGGAAGGCTATGGTTCGGCGATTCTCGCTCAGCGCTGACGCCCGGACGCTGATCCTGGGGACGGCACCTCTGCGGAGAAGCAGGGGAGGCGCGAAAGTATTAGAAGCCCTTTCGTTACTTGGCTCCCTTGATATTGCGATCGCCATCCCTGGCGACGGCGACAGTGACTTGCTCGATCAAGCGCGCCGCCTTGCGATCGCGGCGCCTGGGCGGTGGGCATTTTTGGGAAGCGGTGAGGTGGAGGAACGATTCCTGCGAGCCGCATCGGACGCGGTAGTTTTCGGCGACAAGGACGACAGAACGGGGCGGTCTTCAGGGCTCGCGCAACTCTATGGTGCGCTTCCGATCTGTTACGAAGGGGGCGCGGCCCGAGACTACTTGGTGGACTATGATCCACCCTCTCGCACGGGCGGCGCGCTGCTTTTTGGGTCCGATGAGCCGCACGACATTGTCGCGGCAATCGGGCGGGCCACTCGGTTGAGGGCCGACGGGGATCGTGCTGCTACGCTTGCGGAGGGTCTGATGTCCGCGGCGCCTCGATGGTCGCGCTGCGCCGCCGCTTTCGAAGAAGTCTGCGCCGAATTTAGCTGAACCGCGCTTCACCGTTCAGCTGGCGGACCCTGGGTTGCAGGTTTATTCGGTCGCCAGTGAGGTCACACGTACGCCGAGTTGACCCTCGACGTTGACCAACTCTCCTCGCGCCCACATCCGGCCTCCGACGCGCAGCTGAATGTTCGCCGGTCCTGTCGCTCCAAGCGGCAAGACAGCGCCGGGACGCAGGGACATGAGTTCGTCAACAGGGAGCGTGATTCGCCCACATTCGGCCACCACTTCGATCGGTGCTCCGGCGATTGCGGCTTCGGCGTGGTTGAGAACGGTCTCGTCAGACATCGAGTTCCTCTCGGGCGGAGTGATGGGGGTAAACAGTCTGGTGACGCGCGCGGTGTTGCCGTTCTCAATAACTACCAAGGCCGAGAACGCGCCGCAGATCAGTTGCGCGGGTATCTCGTCGACCGAAGCCTTGCTCGGGTAGGGGCCGAAGACGACGGCGTCGCCTGCGCGGGCGTTGGCCCAATCGGCGGCGGGCACGACCGTTCGGGCCACCTCGAGCGTCAGGGCGACCGGCAGGTGACGTCTGAGCATGTCTGCGAGGAGACGATCGGGAACAGGGGCAGGAATGGCAAGCGGAGGCAAGTCCAGGAATGCCTCATGTCGAAACGTTGGAGAATCCAGGTGCAGGCAGAGGCGGGCCAGACCCACTCCGCTCCACTCTGTTCGTCGAGCCAGGCGGAGCAGAGTTCCTGGGGCGCCGATGCGGCAGACGGCCGCGATTCCAGCCGCCAGCATTCCCATTTCCGTCCCACGTAGGCACCGGTTGATGCGGGGGCTGGAGATCCCGAGCATGGCGGCCACGACCCGCAGCCCGCCGATATTCTCGATCGACAGCCAGCCTTGGTGTTCGCCCCGTCGCAAACTCCAGAGCGTGGTGGTCTCCATGGGACGCACGGCGGGGCCGACGTAGGAGAACGTTAGGGACAAGCGACCAAAAGGAACGACGGTCAGGCTCAGGTGCCGAGGTGCATCGCCGAAGCGGCGTGCCATTCGACGAGCGGTAGCGAAATCGGCGCACGCCACCCGGGGAAGGGACGCGATGTCGAAGGCGCTGGTGTCCATGCCGTCAGCGCAGCCCAAGTTCTTCGGGTGGGTTCAAGAAGGTGAGTATCTGACATTCGCCGCGCGTGCTCAACATGGCGGCAAACGTCCGTCGGTTCGTCCGACGGTTGCCCGCAAGTTGTCCTTTGCGAACGCGATCCGGCAGGTAATATCACGTAACCGACTGACGAATTGGCCATCGAAAGACTGTTTCTGGAGACGAAGGGCAATCGCTTGATCAACTGTCAGCAACTGATCGATTTCTGCCTCGATTACATCGAGGGCGATTTACCCGAGAGCGATCAAGCTGATTTTCGACGGCACCTCGGCCACTGCCCTGATTGCGTCAGTTTTTTCGAAACGTATCGGCGAACTCCCGAGATCTCGCGCGAGGTCCTCAGCACGAAGATGCCGCCGTCGGTGAAGGAGTCCGTCAGGGCCTACCTTCGGATCCGCCTTTCCGACGATAGTGGTCCCGGTTCTGATCCAATCTGAGCCGAGGGGGCGGTTTGTGCCTGGCAAAGTGTGGGGTTGGCCGCCGCGAGCGCCATTCCTTCCGGGGCACCGTGCTGTCCGCAGAGGGGTGTAATCGGTCAGAGTCTCGTTCGCCTGTCGCCGGTTCATGTCGCCCCCTGATTGGTGGCGGACTCGGGCGGACCGGGTGGGTGGTCGTGATCGCTGGGCGTAATTCTTGACTGATGTAATGTATGCAACTACCTTGTCCTACATGGCCTACCTGGTTGAGTCAGTCGACAGGCGATACATTCCGCGGGTTCGTGTCGAACTCTTCCTGAACCAGTACATCGACGACCGCCCATTTCGGGCCTTGGCCACGAATCTCAGCGAGACGGGGATCTTGATTCAGAAGCTGCTCGAACCCGCACTCCCCTTGTCGCGGGTGGTGGGGCTGGAATTCGAATTGCCCGGGACCGGTGAAGTGGTCTGGGCCAGCGCAGAGCCTCGCTTCGATACCTTGGACAGCGACTTTCAGCACAGCGGGCTGACCTTCAAAGCCATGGCGGCCAAGCACGAACAACTGCTGACGGAATTCGTCCGAGAGCGGGTCGCGCTTGGAAGGAGTGGGCGTTTTGGGGGGCGATGGCGGGACTCGCTGGCGAGACACGCGACCCCAAGGTTTTGGGCCCGATCGTAGTAACGACAATGCCTCGGTCGGCTCTCGGTCCGCGATGGTGCGGGCCGAGAGTCGGTTTTTTTGTTCGTCGCCATCCCACGGAGTTCGCGAGACCTTGATGGCCGTGCTGTCCGACGAATTTGGTTCCTATTTGGAGGGGTGCCTTGACTTGACGCGGCCTCCGACAAAGAATTCCGCTTCGCCGGGCCCTCGATGCGGACGGTACACGGGGATGAAATGAGCGCTGCCAGGATATGCCCAACCTGCGGAACCGAGGTTCCGGGGGATTTCAGGTTCTGTGGGAAATGTGGTGCACGCACTGACGGATCGCCGCCTGCCGCTTCATCCGCCGGCACAGGCGCCAAGACGATGTTCTTTGGAGCCAACCAAGTTCCCGGGCGGGCGAAGCTGATTGTTATCAAGGGCGAAGGGGTCGACGGCGTTTCGTATCAGCTGGCTGGCAGTGAACATGTGGCCGGTCGTCTCGAGGGCGCGATCTTGTTCCCCGACGATCCGCTGATGTCGCCGCGACACGCCAACTTTGTCTACAAGGACTCGCGGCTGTTGGTGCGCGATGAAGGCTCCGTCAACGGCATTTTCATGCGCATCAAGGCGCCGACACCGATTCCGTCTGGTGGTCTGTTCCTCATCGGCGAACAGCTTCTGCAAGTCGAACCGTCCCCTCCCGAATTGGGTCCGCAGCCCGACGCCGAAGGGACATATTTCTATGCCAGCCCAAAGCGACCTTCCAAGTTGAAACTGGTCCAGCGCCTTCGAGGCGGGGAAATCGGCATGATCTATCGGGCGCGTGGCGATACGATCACCATCGGGCGCGAGGGGAATGACGTCAATTTTCTGGACGATCCGTTCATTTCGGGGCGCCATGCCCAGATTTCAATCGCGGCCGATGGCCAGATGACACTGACTGACCTGGCGTCCAAGAACGGCACGTTCATTCGACTCGGAGACGAGACGGCCCTTTCGCACGGTGATTATGTGTTCCTGGGGCAGCAGCTCTTGCGGGTGGAGATTGCCTGAGCTTGTCATTGCCCGTCGCTTGGATCGCATGGTGCGGAACCCGCGCCCCGCGGGAGTCAACGGCGCTGTCCGTCTTGCTGCTTGCCTCGTGCCCTGAAGGGGGATTCTCGTGATTACGTGTAGCCGCTGTGGAAAGGAAAACCAGGACCACTACAAATTTTGCCTGGGCTGTGGCAACGAGATCAAAGCGGTTGCGAAACCGGCGCGTGAGCCTGCTCCCCTGGAAACGGCGCGGACGGTGCTGCCGCCGGAGCCGAAGTCTCAAGCGGGCATGATTGCGACCGAGGCGACTCCGTTGCCTTCCTCGTCTTCCTCGCCCAAGCCGAAGGGAGGAATCCCCTGGGGCGATTCTCCAAAGATGCCCGCTCCATCGCAGGCGAACGGCTCCGCCCCCGTGGGCGCGGCGCTCGATCCGACGCCCGCGCCGGTCACAACCTCTTCGGGAAGCAGTTCGTCTGCGGCGGGGACGTGGGCATCACGTCCGACTTCGGGAGCGCAAGCGGCTGTTTCATCGATGGTCTCCGTTGCCGTGCAGCCGACGCCCTTTCCTTTGCAGACCGGGGGACTCACTCCCGGTCCATCCCCGCGCGGCGTGCCGCCAGGAGTGGCGGCTCCATCGGGACAAGTCGCTCCTGAAGGAACGACTTGTCCAAGCTGCGGACGGGCCGTCCCCACCGGGTTTGCCTTTTGTGGGGCCTGTGGTACCCGAATTCCCAGCGCCGGGATGCCTTCGGCAACGAGCCAGCGACCTGCGCCCGTGAGTGCGCCGGTTCCGCGCGGCCGTATCGTTCTCATTCGTCCCGATGGCTCGGAGGGCGGTGCTCACCCCCTATTTGACGGCGAGAATCTGGTGGGGCGTGGGCAGGGTTCGCTTTTCGAAGGAGATCTCTACCTCTCCCCGCGCCACGCCGAGTTCGTGCTCGGACCACAGGGCTTGATGGTTCGGGATTTGAGAAGCCTTAACGGCGTCTTCTTGAAAATTGCGGGTGAGGAGCCCTTGGAGTCGGGCGATGTCATTCGCATCGGTCAGGAGCTGCTCCGATTCGAGATCATCGCTCCGCCAGCGCCGCTGGAAGACGGGACTGAGGTCGCGGGGACGCCCAATCCGGGATTCTGGGGCCGGCTGTCGGTGGTGGTTGGCCGTGATGTTGACGGTTCGGCCTTTCCGCTTTTCGGAGATGCCATTGTGATGGGCCGCGAGCGCGGCGACATCCTGTTTCCAGAGGACGGCTATGTGTCAGGCACCCACGCCCGCATTTCCCTGCGGAACGGGCGTGTGTATCTGGCTGACGTGGGTTCGTCGAATGGAACGTTCTTGCGCGTCCGCGGAGAACGAGAACTGCCTGCCGGCGGATTCGCCCTGATGGGCCAGCAGCTCTTTCGCGCTGAATACCGCTAGGCACGGGGCTGTCGCGCTCAACCGCGATCAGCTCATCGAGCGGCGTCGCGGACTCTGCCAGGAACCCGAAGGACTACTTCTTCTCGATCTCGATCTTGCCGGAGGCGGGCTTGTTCCCACCGAAGAAGGCGCTGCGAGCATTGCTGTTCTCGGCAGGTTCGACGAAGCGAAACCCATTCGCGATCTTGAACGCGCGTCCGTCATCGAACGACACCGTGATATCGACCGGACCTTTTTCGCCCGGCGGGGTGACGGCTTTGATTTTGGTCGTCGAGGCGATTGTGACGACCTCGGACTTCTTGTGTCCGAAGCGAACCTCGGCTTGGGTCTTGCCCGGGGAAAATCCGTCACCCGCGATCGTGACTTCCTCGCCACCCGCAGTCGTGCCCTGAGGCGGTTCGACCTTCTCGACCTTGACTGTACCCCCACCGCGCTGTGGGCAAGCTGCGTTCAGCGCAAAGACTCCAAGGCAGAGGGCAACTCCCAGGGCGCGCGTCATGGGGAGCGACCTTACTTCCGTGCATTCTGTCGGTCAAGCGCGCGCGAGCCGAGCAGTGGGCTCGGTCAGTCCCCCCCCTCGGTCAGGCAGCAAGTGCGTTTGATCTTCCGATGACCGCGCTGTACTTTTTTGAGCCACATCGGTGGTCGTGCCGCGTAAGGCTAGGACCAGACGTGCTGCTGCATGCATCAGGAATCTGCCGCCCAGGAACGCTGAAATGAGAAGCAGCCCAACTGACGTAGCGGCGCGGCGACGCCGTGGCGGGGGCGGGAGTCCGGTGTGGTTTCTGTCGGCCAGCCTGGCCTGGATGGGCGGATGTGCGGGGCCGTTGGCATTCGATGGCACAAGCCGATCGCTGGGGGCACACGCCAATGGTGCGCTCCGGCATCCATCCATCCTGTCCCCTCAGGGCGAGGGTTACGCGATCGGTGAACCTTGGCGCGAACGGCAGAGCAATCGCGGCTCGGACGAACTCGTGGAGGCGCTCGTTCGAGCGACGAGGGAGGTAGCGCGTGTATTCCCGGGGGGCATCGCCCCGATCGGAGATCTTTCTCGCACCGGAGGGGGCGGATCCGCCGAGCACAAGTCGCATCAAAATGGTCGCGATGTGGACATCTTCTACTACGCGGTCCACCCCAACGGCTCTCCCGCGATCCCCGGCAACACGATGATTCACTATGATCGGTCCGGGCGAAGTTCGAGCTGGTCGCCCGGCCGGGGACGACGCGCGCCCGTGGATACCGTGCCGAATCTGACCTTCGACACCCGTCGCAACTGGCGCATGATCCGTGCGTTGTTGCTCGATCCGGACGTCGAGGTTCAATGGATCTTCGTTCAACGGGATCTTGCTGCCCGTTTGCTGCAAGAGGGGCGAGCGGAGGGCGAGGATCCGGCGCTGCTGGCCAGGGCAGCGGTCCTGTTGCGCCAGCCTGCCGATTCAGAACCGCATGACGATCACATGCACGTCAGGGTGTTCTGCGATCCCGACGATCGGGAGGCCGGGTGTTCCGACAAGGGGCCGTCCCGGTGGTGGAAGAAGCACTGGAAATACATGACGCCACCGTTTGGTCGCCCGTCCGACGTCGGGGTTTCGTCCCATCTGCGTGAGGTCCTGCGCACGCGAGCTCCCCTACCGCTCGCGGGGAACAATCTGACCACCTGATCCCCCGACGTTTCGCGAAGACGTAGTGCCGCCCTCGTCGGGCCGCGGCGTCGCAGTCCGAGCGTCCTTGGCGGAGACGATGCGCTCCGGATCGTCAAGTTCGAGACGATTGACCACGAAGTCCAGCGCAGACAGTTGCTCTGCGAAAACGGCGCCTTTCCCCATCAACGTCAAAACGATGGCCTGATTGCCGCTCGGTGTGGGCCTCACGAGGTAGAGCTGACGCAGTCGATTGGGTCGGGTGGGCGGCGTCAGATCGACGGAGATGAATCCGCGAGGACCTGGTCTGGGAACGGAGGGAGCGAGGTTCTGCGCGACGAGTCCTTTCCGGCTCTGTTCGAACAGTTCTCGAGCATCTTGGGCTTGGGTGGGCGCTGCAGTCACGGAGATGCGACTGCCGTCGGGATGGAGGAGTACGACCACCGTATCGCCGTAGCCGGTGTGCTGCGACAGAGTCCAGCCGGCTGGCGCTTCGATTGAAATCCCATGACGGGGGCTGAGCAGATGGCGATCATGCGGGCCGATCGCGTGAGCCGTGTTGATCGACGAGAGCATGCCCGTCGTGCCTGCCAAGGCGATCGAGGCGAGAACGTTTCGAAGGACGGGGCGCATCGGGAAACAGTATAGGCCCCTGCTCTAGGACCCACGAGAACACTCGTTGAGAGGCGTGAGAGCGGGAAGGGTGTGGCTTTGTGCGCACGATTCGCGTCGCCTGAACAGAATCGCAGGTACTTTGCTATTGAAGTCAATATATTGAATAGAATACATTCCCGATACGCACTTGAAGCGCATCTTGGACATAGCGGGAAGTCAGGAGAAACGTCGCGAGCGTGTCCCTGCGTCCAAGGCGCTCTTGGAAGAGCGGGAGTTGGTTGAGATCGAACGGACGAGTCCGGACGGGCTGACGTCGCGCCAGATCGTCGACGTTTTCGAGACCCGTGGAATCCGGTTCTCTGAGGCCACTCTGCGGAAGTACGTTCAGCTTGGATTACTGCCGCGGTCGGTTCGGATCGGTCGCAAAGGAAAGCATCGCGGCTCGTGCGGCGTCTACCCCGCCCACGTCATCCGTCGGGTCAATGCCGTGAAGGGCATGATGGCTGACAACCTCACCATCGAGGAGATTCAGAGGTCGTTCGCGCGGTTCAAGGACGACATCGATGGTCTGGAAAAGGACCTTCGCGACTTGCTTCTCAGCTTCGAGCGAGAGGCCAAGGGACCCGACGCGCATAGCCCCGAGCGGCGAAGGGATATCGAGCGCGAGATTGTCGAGGCCAAGCGCGCCGCGAGCGAGTTGGTTCGTCGAATGGCCAATCTGGAACGTCGACTCTCTGAACGAGAGGAATCCACGACGTCTCAAGCGATCGCCGTCGGGGGCTTGAGCGATCTTTATTGACCCGGGTGCCTGACCACCCTGGCCGCGTAGTGGAGAGGAGAGACATCACCATGGAAGACAATTCTGAAGACGAGACCTCTGGTCAGTTGCGCTCGGTCGAGGGGCCGGAAGATTCGCCACAGCCCGAGGTCGCGAGGATCCGCCGCAAGGTCAAGTCGGCGGGGTCCGATGGCCGCGTGCGTTCGAAGACCATCGCCCCCAAGCGGCTGACCCGAGAGGAGAAGCGGCTGTCCGAGACCTTGATCTACCCGACGGATGTCGTGCGACCGCGGACCCGTGAGGAATGCAAGACCGCAGCGCGGCCTTGCCCGTTCGTGAGCTGCTCCCATCACTTGTACTTGGATGTGAATCCGGAGAGCGGCGCGATCAAACTGAACTTCCCCCACCTCGAGGTCTGGGAAATGGCGGAGACCTGTTCCCTTGACGTCGCAGATCGCGGCGGAATCACGCTGGAAGAGGTGGGCGCGATCTTGAATCTGACGCGGGAGCGGATCCGCCAGGTGGAGGTTCGCGGACTTACCAAGATCAAGTTGCATACCGGAGACGAACTGGGGCTTCCGCCTGACCGCTAGGCTCGCGCGGTCGTCGCTTGGCGAGTCGCCGGGCTGCTGGGCGGCTGGTACGGTCCTTTTTCGCACCAGGATTGGCGTCGTTCTGGAAAAGGGTGGCGAAGTGAGCTGTCTTTCCGCTGGATGGCGGACAATGACGCTGGCGCCGGCCCTGGTTCCTCAGCCATGATCATGGCAATGTCGAACGCCCCTGTGTCATCTGCTTCCGGTCTGGCAAATCCCCTCGATCAAATCGATGCCGCCATCGCCGAGCGCCTGCTGGCCGCCGCGTTGGAATCGGGCGGGGACTACGCAGACCTTTATTTCGAATACAGGACCGGCGCCGACTACTCGCTCGAGGAAGGGAGAATCCGCTCGGTTGGACGGGGGGTGACGGTGGGATTGGGCGTTCGTGTCCTGCGGGGGGCCGCAACGGGCTACGCCTACACGGAAGAACTGTCGGACGCGCGAATGCTGGATGCCGCCAAGACCGCCGCGCAGATTGCTTCGAGTGGCGGGGCGCCGGCCCCAGTTGCCGTCCGGCGGCTCGATCTTCCCAGTTTCTACCCCATCGATCGTTCGTCGCTGGATCTCGCGGGCAGTCAGAAGGTGGCCCTGCTCCGTCGCGCCGACGTTGCGGCGCGCGCCGCCGATCCACGAATCGTCCGCGTCGAGGCCTCGCTGTCCGAGGAGTGGCGCGAGGTGCTGGTCGTGTCGTCAGATGGGCGACTCGTACGCGACCACCAGCCGATGATTCGTTTCGGGGTCAGCGCCGTGGCGGAAGAAGGAAAGCAGCGCCAAGGCGGCCGCTCGGGCGGCGCCGGACGCTTCGGTCTGGAATATTTTCTTCGCCCAGGGCAAAGCCCCGAGGAGCACGGGCGCGAAGCCGCTCGCCTTGCTATCGGGATGCTCCACGCGGTGGAAGCGCCCGCCGGACCCATGGAGGTGGTTCTGGGGGCGGGCGAGTCGGGAATCCTCCTGCACGAGGCGGTCGGCCACGGGTTGGAGGCGGACTTCAACCGCAAGAAGACCTCGAACTACACCGACCAGCAGGGTAAGGCCGTCGCCTCTCCGCTGTGCACGGTGATCGATGACGGCACGATTGGCCACGCGCGCGGTTCGATCAACGTCGACGATGAGGGCAATCCGGGGCGTCGCAACGTCCTGATCGAGAACGGCATCCTGGTTGGATACATGCAGGATCGCCTATCGGCGCAACATTTCGGCATCAAGCCGTCGGGCAACGGGCGGCGGCAGAGCTTCCGGCACGAACCGCTGCCCCGTATGACGAACACGTTCCTGTCGCCGGGACAGGACGATCCCGAGGACATCATTCGGTCGGTCAAGCGGGGCGTCTACGCCAAGCACTTTTCGGGCGGGCAGGTCAACATCTCGAACGGTGACTTCGTCTTTTCCTTGACCGAGAGTTATTTGATCGAGGATGGACGGGTCACGGCGCCCTTGAAGGGCGTGAACCTGATCGGTAACGGTCCAGATGTCTTGCGAAAGGTCACGATGCTGGGGAACGACTTTCGGCTTTCCGATGGAACGTGGACCTGCGGCAAGGACGGTCAGTCGGTCCCGGTCGGCATCGGGACACCGACCCTCAAGATCTCGGAGATCACCGTGGGCGGGACGCGTGCTGGATGAAGTCTTCCGACACGCGACGGCCTTTGTCCGATCCTCGCGCCTGCCAGGAGCAGGCGGAAAAGATGCTTTCCCTGGCTCTGGCGGCGGGGGCCGACGGCGCGGAAGTGCTGGTGCGGGACGGTCGCGAACTGTCCGTCAAGGTTCGCCTGGGCGAGCCGGAGCTGGTGAAGGAAGCCGGTAGCCGCGGGCTTGGCTTGCGCGTCATCAAGGATCATCGCGCGGCGGTGACGTACACGTCCGACTTCTCCGAGGCCGCGCTGGCGAAGCTGGCGCGCGACACCATCGAGTTGGCGGAGTTGTCCGAGCCCGATCCCCTGGCGGACCTGCCGAGGCCCGAGGAGATGGCGCGGGATGTTCCCGACCTCGGGTTATGGGACGACGCGGTCGTAGCCTTCGACGTCGCGCACGCGATCGAGCGGGCTCGTATCGGCGAGGCCGCTGCCTTGAAGGCGGACAAGCGCGTGACCAATTCGGAGGGCGCGGTGTTCGGACGTGTGATGGGTGCGTCGGCGTTTGCATCCTCGGCCGGATTTTCCGGCGCATATCGCGGCACCAACGCCTCGTTTGCGGTCGAGCCCATCTGCGACGACGAGGATGGCAAGAAACGAAACGGCGTCTACTGGACGGCGTCGCGGTTCGCGTCTGGTCTGATGGATCCGGAGGCGGTCGGTCTGGAAGCCGCGCGGCGTACGCTGGCGAAGCTGGGATCGCGCAAGGTCGCCACCTCCGAGGTCCCGGTGGTGTTCTCGCCCGACGCGGGCCGCGGTTTGCTGGGGCAATTCGCTGGCGTGATGTCAGGAGGGGCCGTCTGGCGACGGGGCACCTATCTAGCCGACCGGGAGGGCTCGCCGGTGGCGTCGTCCCTGTGCGACATCGTCGATGATCCGTTGTTGTTGAACGCGCCCGGGTCGCGCCCGTTCGATGGTGAAGGACTTCAGACGCGAACCAATACGCTGGTTTCGGGCGGCGTGCTGCGCACCTTCTTGTGTGACGTTTTCGCCGCACGCAAGCTGGACCGCCGCTCGACAGGATCGGCGGGGCGGGGCATCGGTGGAGGTCCGCACGTCACGACGTCGAACCTGATCCTTCGGCCGGGGCGTACGCCCGCGGCCGAGCTGGAACGTCTACCGCGGGGGCTGTACGTGACCGAGTTGATGGGCTTCGGCTTCAACGCCGTCACCGGCGACTACTCGCAAGGGGCCAGTGGCTTCTGGATCGAGGGCGGCGAGCGCGCCTTCCCGGTCAGCGAGATTACGATCTCGGCCAACTTCGACGATCTCTGGAAGGGCGTCGATGCGGTGGGTGATGACCCGGACAAGCGATCATCGATTCAGGTGCCGTCGTTCCGCGTCGCCAGGATGACCATCGCGGGATCGTAGGCGCTTAGTCAGCCTTGGAATTGATGTGCGGCGCGATCGCGCTGACCACGTGGTCGTGCAGCGATCCGTTCGAGGCGATGATCCCGCGACGGTTGTAGAGATCGGTCGTCGTGTATACCAGGGGCCTGCCGTCGAGGTCGGTCACGCGCCCTCCCGCGGCGGCCAGGATCGCTTCGGGGCCACAGGTGTCCCAGATCTTGGTCCGACCGCCTGTGTACACGTACAAATCGCGTGCGTTCTCGGCGACCAGGCCGATCTTCAGTCCGACGCTGCCGATGTTGATTTCGTCGGTGATTCCGAGGGCGCGTTTGACGGCGTCGACCCGGGGTGTGCGATGTGTCTTCGAAGCAACCAAGCGAATGCCCGGCGGTGCCGCCAGCGTGGACGTCGTCATCGGCTGCCGACCCGCTGCGGCTTCCATCCAAGCCCCTTCGCCGACGACGCCCGCGTAAGTCTTTCGGGTGGTGGGTTGGCTGACGACGCCCAGGGTGGGCAGGCCATCGATCAGCAAGCCGATCATGACCGCGAAGCCGGGTTCACCGAGGATGAAATCGCTGGTGCCGTCGATGGGATCGACCATCCAGACCCGCCGGGCGCCCTGCCGTGAGCCATCGTCCGGTAGTTCTTCCGAAAGGATTGCGTCGGCGGGAAAAGCCGCGCGCAGGCGTTCCACGATCAAGGCATTGGCGGCATGATCAGCTTCGGTGACGGGTTCGTTCCCCGCCTTTGAATCAATGCGCACCTTCTTGCCGGCGTACGAGCGGACGACGTCCGCTGCGGCGAGGGCGATCTCGTATGCGACTGTTAGTTCTTGTTGATAGCTCATGAAGTGGCTCCCGTGCGGGCAAGATCTCGGCCGAGGGTGGACCGTCCCGCTAGCAAGACCAGGCCCGCGGCGACCGGGAGCAGGCCAATCACCACCACGGGTAGGCGGAGACCCAGGCGGCCCGAGGCCAGTCCGATCAGGAACGGTGAAAGGGCGTCACCCAGCAGGTGAATCGACATCGTCGATGCGCCGAAGCCCCGCGCCCGCACCCCGGGTGGCAGCACATTGGTCATGGCTGCGTTCAAGGGACCCGTGTTCACGAAGAGGAGCATCAACGTCACGAACATTGCCGGCCAGAAAATAGCAGGTGAGGGCGACAAGATGGCAAGCCAGGTGAACGGCGCTGACGTCACCAACGCCAGCCCGGGCACGATGAAGGGCGCCGCGCGGTTGCGGCGGGCGACCGCATCGCAGACCTGTCCGCCCAGGATGGTGCCAATGAATCCTGCCAGGCAGACGATTGCACCGAAGATCACAGCGGCCTTGGCGAGCGGAATGCCGCGTTCACGGAAAAAATACGTCGGCATCCAGGATGCCAATCCACCCAGCGCGAACGTGTAGATGGTCTGGGAGGCGACGTTGAACAGGTAGCTGGGGTAGCGCGCCAGCTCGCGCCAGCCGAGGGCCGCATCCGCGCTGGCTTCGGCGGGCGCCCGCCTGGCGCGCGGAGGATCGCGAAAGGTCAGCAACGCGAGGCCGAGGACCAGTCCTGGGATAGCGGGCAGGAAGAAGGCCCACCGCCATCCCAGGTGAACGCCCGCGACCCCCCCCACCACGAACCCAAGAGCCGAGCCGACCGGAAGGGCGGCGTAGAACACCGTCAGCACCCGCACCCGCCGTTCGGGGGGGTAGTAATCGCTCAGCAAGGCGGGGGTGACCACCGAATAGCTGGCCTCGCCGACCCCGATGATCACGCGGGCGATCATCAGGATCCAAAGGGCGGGCGCGAGGCCTGAGGCGAAGGTGGCGGCGCTCCAGATCAGGACGCCGGCCCCGGCGACCCCGAAGCGGCGCGCACGGTCCCCCAACATGCCCGCCAGCGGGGACACAATCGCGTAGGGGAACATGAACAGCGACTGCAGCAGGCCCCCCTCCGCGTCGGAGGCACCGAAGCTGGCCAAGATCAGGGGCAGCGCGCCGGCCAGGATGTACCGGTCCACGTAGTTCAGCAGGTTGACGCCGGTCAGGATTCCCAGCGCCATCCGTGCGGAAGGCGGTTTCGCCATCCACCATGCGTACCATGGTTGGGGCTGGATCAGGGAATCGCGCCTGCCCGACTTGGTGGTAGAGTGCGCGCCTATGAGCACGTTGAGTGAGGTTCTGCTGGTTCCGGGTACGCGTCCCAAGGTGATCGCGGACTGCGTTCGCTTGATCGAAGAGGAGGTCGACTCGAAGGGCGGCCTTTCGGGTCTGGCCGTCAAGGGCGCCTTCATGGTCGTGAAGGCCGTGAAGCCGGGGTTCATCGCGGAAGCCGTCGACCACATGCTGGAGGATTTCGTGGGTCGGCTGGAACCATTTCACGTCGAGGCGCAACAGAAGAACGAGCCGATCGGTCCGTTCATGAACCAGAGGGCTGCCGCGGTGGCCGATGCGCTACTGGCCATCAGCGATTCCCGTGCGGCACGCGCCAGCAATCAGACGCTGAAGAAGGCCTACGAAAAGCTGCGACCGACGGGGAAGAAGCACGTCGAGGCGGCGGTGCCACGGATCGGGCGCCTGGTGGCGAAGTATGCTGTGGCGGCCCCCGCGCCGGTCGCAACCGCGTAAACACCGTCGGAAACGGCCTTCAGCGGGGAGATCCGCTTTTCGGGACCGTCATCCTTGACTCCCGACCGTCGATGCGGCATCTTCCCGCGCCTGTTCGAAGTTGATGCGGGGTGGAGCAGCCTGGTAGCTCGTCGGGCTCATAACCCGAAGGCCGCAAGTTCAAATCTTGCCCCCGCTACTGAGAAATCGCGGGGTTCGGCACGCGCCGGACCCCGCTTTTTTTTTCCTCATGCGGATGAGGACGGAACGAGGGAGCGAGGAGGGGCACGATTCCACAATGGCGTCGATGTCACGACTCGTAGACCCTCAGCGGCGGGACGAGAAGAGGACGAGGAAAATGCAAAAAGGTACTGTTAAGTTTTTCAACGCGACCAAGGGCTTCGGTTTCATCACCCCGGAGGACGGCGGCAAGGACGTGTTCGTTCATGCCAACGACACCGGCGGAGCGATCCTGAACGAGGGGTCCAAGGTCGAGTTCGACGTGGTCCAGGGGAAGAAGGGTCCCCAGGCCAGCGGCGTTCGCGTCGTCTGAGCGACGTTCCAAGCGCGGGACGCGCCCGCAACGAAGAGGTGCCCCGATTCATTTCGGGCACCTTCGCTTTATTTCCAGAGGGTGCCCCGAAATTCGGTCGCGCCCTGCTGGTGCATGCGGATTCGCGATCGAGGCATGTCGGCACCCGCGCATCCGTCAGCGAGCGCCCGCCGCCGCGGCAACGATTGCGCTCCGACCGGCGGTTCCCAGCGCGTCCTCGAAGACCCGCATCACCGCGTTGGTCCATCCGAATCCAATTTCGTTTGACCCGTAACCAAACCTCAAGGTGCCTTCCACCTTCGCCGTGCGGTGGTCGACATCGTACTTCTCGAAGATCGCGTGGTGCTCCACGAACACCCGCAAGACCGTGCCGCCGAAGCGGGTCGCGAGATCGGCTGCGGCCGCGTTCAGCCCATAACGGCGCAGCCCTTCGAAGGCCACCAGCTGCAAGGGCGCCCATCCGAAAGGGGCATCCCATTGCTGGCCGGTTGTCTTGGTGCTGGTCACCAGGCCTCCCGGTCGCAGGAACACCGGCAACGTGGCGCTCGCCATACGATGCGCCTGCTCGGCGGTAGCCACGCCCACCCACAGCGGGAAGAAGGTCGTCGCGTAGGCATAGTCGGAGCGCCGCGCCCTCGCGACGTCGTAGTCCAGGAACAGGCCCCGCGCGTCGTCCCACATCAATTCGCGGACGCGCCGCGCGCGCCGCTCGGCGGCCTCGAGCCACGGCGTCGAGTCGCCGACGTTTCCCAGTTCATCAATGATGGCAGCGATGTCGCGCTCCATCGCATACAGCAGGCTGTTCAGACAGACCGGCGCGTAGTCGAGGATTCCGAGCGAGAATCGTCCGAAACGGTCGCTGGTGTCGAACCCAGACTCGCGCACGGTGCGATCGGCCACATAGGCGAGTGGCGTGAGACGATCGCGACGGCGATCGTAGAGACGATCGAAGGCAGACGTGGGTGACACTTCTGCTGCCAGCGCAGCGCGAACCCGATCGTAGTGGGTGCGGCCGGCGGCGTCGCGCTCGCCCGCCACCACCTCGGGCGCGGGCCCTTCGCCCGAAGCGTGGTACCGCGATAGGCCGGTGGATGCCGCCAGGTGCGGCGCTTGGGTCCAGTAGGCGTACTGCTTGCGCAGCGCCGGTAGTGTCGCGGCCAGCCAGGCGCGATCCTGCGTCACCTCGAACACCGCCCGCACCATCTGCGACAGCAGAGGCGGCTGGGACCGGGTCAGGTAGTAGGTCCGGTTGGCGTTCAGGACCTTGCCGAAGTTCGTCACCTCGTAAATCGCGTTCTCGACGAGATCCTGCGCCCGCTGGAGTTCGCCATCGCAGAGCAGTCCGCGCAGAATGAAATAGCTGTCCCACCCGTACATCTCGTTGAACCGACCGCCGGGGACCACGTAGGGCCGGGGCAGGTAGAGCAGGCCGTGCTCGGTGATCGGGCGTTCGGGCGACGGCAGCCTGCGGAGATCCAGCCGGTGCGCCTGATCTGCCGGCATCCCTGCGATCAACCGAGCCCGGATGGCGCGCAGATTTTCACTCCGCGATACGTAGATCGGTTGGCGAGTCTCGGGGCCTCCCATCTTCGAACCCATCTTCGAATCGACGGTGGCCGCCGCGAGCTCGGCCGTGCTCCGTGTCAGTTTCTTCCATCCGGCCCGAATGTACGTGTCCAGCTCGGTGAGATCGTCGAGCTGCGGACGTGTTTCTGGTTGCGGTGCCGACCAGCCCGGCCGGAGCCCCACGGCGAAGACGATCGCAGCGGCACCACACAACACTCGCCGCCCGCGCGCCGCCGCGCGGAGCTCCACCGTTGGTGACCTCATCGCATTCTCCGCCGTCCTGGTCCCAGGCCGCAGGCTCATGCGGTCATCATCACGTCAATCGGGGCATGATCCAAGCCGCTGGAAGATCACGACCACTCCGCCGAGAGCGACTCCGTCGGTCTGCTTTTCTCGGGGTCAGGCGAACGTTTCCAGGCCGGGCTGCCGAGGTACCGGGTCGCCCGTGAGGGGCGAGGCCAGGCCTCCGTAGGCGAGCTGGATGCTGGCGTTGGTCACCGCAACGACGAGCGCCCGTTGCTCCGCGTCGTTGTTCTCCGCGACGGCCTCCGCGGCCTGGCTCTCCAGGGCGGCCTGATCGCTCTGCGCCGTGATGGCGCTGGCTCGGATAAATTGGAGGTTCTCGCGGCTGGCTTCGTCGAGCGCATCGAGTGCCTCCCGGACGGCCCCGTTCTCCGCCGCCAGCGTGCGGTTGGCCCAGTCGCGACGGGCGGCTGCCGCCACCGCCGATGCCTCCGCCGCTCGCGCGGACAGGCGCAGACCCTCTTCGTCAGCGGATCGTTGCTGCGCCTGAGCTTCCTCGCTGATGGTCAAGACGGTGGCGTCTTGCAGCGCGGCTTCCTGATGGTCGATGGGCACTATGGGCGCAGGATTCCGAGCGCTGCTGTTGGTGTTCAGGTTGAGACTCGACGCGCCGATCGCGCCGACACCGGTAGGGACGATGGTACTGATAGCGTCAATGAACATTGAACTCCCCCCCTCGGCGCGCGAACTGGCCCCGCCGTCTGGAGTATCGACACGGCTGGCAGCCTGGATAAGGGCAATTCGCAATCCTTTGCGCGGGACGCCGCCCCGTGACGAGGTGGCCCAATCGGTATTGCCGCGTCACGGCTGCAGATCTTGCGTGAGCTTTCCCTTCGCGCGCAGAAGTTTCAGAGGGTGTAGCGAAGAACCGCCCCTCGACATGGCTCGGCTCTTGCGTTGTTGGCGACGCAACCCATGCGACTCGACCAATGGCTGCGCGACAAGGGTGGTGTCAGATGAGTGCGGCCAGGGGGGCTGGCGGTCCCGGGCACGCCCGGCTGGCCTACGAGAATGCCGCATTCACGGACAGCGACGACGCTCGACCGATTCGTATCCTGGCCGAATACCTCGAGCCGCTGCGTCGCTTCAGGATCGAGCATGTGCATGACACGGTGGTGTTCTTCGGGTCGGCGCGCGTCCGTCGGGATGGTCCCTTCGGACGCTTCTACGACGAGGCCCGGGAGCTTGCCCACCTGCTGACGGCCTGGTCGATGACCTTGCCGGGGCACGACCGGTTCGTGGTGTGCTCGGGCGGTGGCGGCGGTCTCATGGAAGCCGCCAACCGCGGTGCCATCGACGCCGGTGGACGCACCATCGGGCTGAACATCGGTCTGCCTCTCGAACAGCGGCCGAACCAGTACCTCACTCCCCAGCTCTCGTTCGAGTTCCATTACTTCTTCATGCGCAAGCTGTGGTTTTCTCACCTGGCGCGCGCCCTGATCGTCTTTCCGGGCGGGTTCGGCACCCTCGACGAGCTCTTCGAGTTGCTGACCCTGCGCCAGACCAGAAAGCTGGAGCGCCCGATCCCGATCCTGCTCTATGGGTCCAGCTACTGGAAGGAGATCGTGAACTTCGACGCCCTGGTCCGCCACGGCATGATCGATCGCGCCGACCTGGACCTCATTTCGTTTGTCGACTCACCGGAGCCCGCGCTTCGTCTGTTGCAGGCGAAGTTGCCGCTTGGACACGAGCCGGCGACGCCGGCCTTCGCCAAGTCCTGCAGGCCCAGCGAGGGCGAGAGTCGTGCGCAGCCCGATGGTGCCCGCGTTGCGAAGGGAGGTGTCGGGTGATCGAGCTGACGTTCATCGGGGGCGCCCAGACGGTCACCGGGTCGAAGCATCTCCTTCGCACCGGGCGGGCCACGGTCCTTCTGGACTGCGGAATGTTTCAGGGCCGGCGCGGCGAGTCGTTCGAGAAGAACCGCAACATTGCGGTCGACGCCAAGGGGTTGGATGCGGTGGTCTTGTCTCACGCCCACATCGATCATTCGGGAGCCCTGCCGGTTCTTCAAAGGGCCGGCTTCCGCGGACCGATTTACGCGACGTCCGCCACCCGCGACCTCTGCGCGCCCATGCTGCTCGATGCCGCGGCCATTCAACTGGCTGACGCGCGCCACATCGCACGCCTGATCGAGCGAGGCGTGCCTGATCTGGAGCCCGTCGAGCCGCTCTATGGTGAAGACGATGTTGTTGCGGTGATGAGCCAGATGGTCGGGCTTCCGTATCACCGTGCGACCCTGGTAGCCCCCGGGGTGACGGTCACCTTCCTCGACGCGGGCCACGTCCTCGGCAGCGCCATCGTGGTTCTGGACGTGGAGGACGACGGGCGAACCACTCGCATCGCCTTCACGGGGGATCTGGGGCGCCACCACCTGCCGATCCTCCGCGATCCCGAGATTCCCACCGGCGTCTCGTGCCTGATCACCGAGAGCACGTACGGAGACCGCCTGCATGGTTCGATCGAGGACACGTCGAACCGGTTGGCCGAGATCGTCACGCGGACCTGTCAGCGGGGCGGCAAGATCGTGATCCCGTCCTTCGCTCTCGAACGAACCCAGGAGATTGTTTACGAGCTGAAGCGGCTGCGCATCGAGGGCCGCATCCCTGCCATCCCCGTGTATGTCGATTCGCCGCTGTCCGTGAAGTTGACCGACATCTTCCGCCTGCACCCAGAGTGCTACGACAGCCAGGCCCGGGCGCTGTTGCGCGGCGAGGATTCACCCTTTCAGTTCGAGGGCCTGCGGTACGTGTCGGAAACCGAGGAGTCCAAGGCCATCGACCAGGAGACGCGCTCGTCGATCATCATCTCGGCGAGCGGCATGTGCGAGGCCGGGCGCGTCCTGCATCACCTGCGCGGGACCATCGAGGACTCGAAGAACACGGTTGTCATCGTCGGGTTTCAGGCCAATCACACGCTTGGGCGCCGGATCGCCGAACGCCGACACCAGGTCCGGATCTTCGGCGTTCGCCACGCGTTGCGGGCGGAGGTGGCGGTCCTGGATGGGTTCAGCGCCCACGCCGATCAGCAGGGGCTGCTCGACTTTGCCGAGAGCGTCCGTAGCCGGGGATCGCTCGAGCGGGTCATCCTGGTCCACGGTGAGACCTCTGCGCAGGAGGTTCTGTCGCGCGCGCTCGCCATGCGAGGATTTGCGAACGTGGAAGCGCCGGCCCCGGGCCGAACGTTGACCCTCTAGGGAAGATCCATGACCGCGCCGGGCAGCGATCGTTGTCGCGAACGGCAGGCAGGGACGGCTTGAGGTGCACGGTCTCGCCAAGTGCAACGGCGAGACCAATCATGATGTTGCGCTGCGGGTGGACTATTGGGCCGCGACGCCGATCCGCGGCCGGTCGTCGTGGAAGTAGTGGCGAACATGGGCGACGATCTGTCGATCGGTGGGATGGTCGGCGGTCTCGACGCCCACCACCAAGACCGCGAGCTTGGGCGCGTGTGTCTGCGCATAGCGCAGCAGGTGCAGCTTGGTCACGGAAGGACCCATCAGCAGGATTTCTCCGGCGTCTCCAAGGCGCGCGAGGACTTCGTCGAAGAAGCGGGCCTCGTCGGCGGGATGATTGCGCGTCTTGGTGAGCTGGCCGTGGGGATGGCGGTGCACGTGGTGATTTGCTGACTGCACCGTCTTCTCATCGAAAGCCGCGCCATCGACGTGAAAGACGCGCGCCTCATTCTGATCGATCCAGACCGCTTGGTTTTGCATGAGCGCTTCCGTTGCACTTCGAATGCCACTCGTCAGCGACGAAGTTCCGGCCTAGTCTCGATGTGTACGCCCGTGCGGCCGCAAGTCTGGCGCGAAGAGGTGCCGCGCGCGCAACCGTTGCGCGGATCCCCCGAACGGCGTTGCGCCCATCGGAGTCCGGTCATTGGATGCGAATGCGCGCGTCGACCACGATGGCCCCGCGTCCCTCGGGCAACGCCAGGACAGGGTTGAAGTCGAGTTCGACGATGGACGGGAAGTCAGCGACCAGCTGGCTGGTGCGCTGCAAGAGGTCGCGGAGGGCACCCTTGTCGACGGCGGGTCGCCCGCGGAAACTACCCAGCAAGGCGGCGCCCCGAATCTGATCGAGCATGTCGGCCGCGTCGTCAGGGGTGATGGGGTTGATGCGGAAGACCACATCGCGATGGACCTCGAGCGCCGTCCCTCCAAGCCCGAAGGCAAGCAGCTGCCCGCAATCCCGTGTCGTCGTCATGCCGACGAAGGTCTCCACGGCGTGGGCCGCGTCGGCCATACGTTGGACCAGAAACCCGCGCAGCTCGGAAGAACGCCCGCTGGAGATCAGCCGGTCGACCATGGCCCCGCAAGCGGCCCTGACCGCCGCGTCGTCGATGAGCCCCAGCGCAACCCCTCCGAGATCGGTCTTGTGGGTGATGGTATCGGAGACGACCTTGAGTGCGACCGGGTAGCCCATGCGGTTGGCGGCGGTGACGGCGGCGTCCTCGCTTCCCACCACCTCGGCAGCCGGGGTCGCGATTCCGTAGGCAGACAGGACGCCGCGAACTGCCTCGGGATCCAGCCAGCGGGGCGCACCCGAGGTCGCCATCGGGGGCGGGGTCAACCAGCGGCGCGCCCGGACGCGCGCGTCGGGCAAGGCTGCCATCGGGCGACTCGGGGGACGCGCAAGCCACTTGGCGTGACTCATGGCGCGCCCGAGGGCGAGGATGGCGTTCTCGGGGAAGTGGTACACCGCCAGCCGCGCGACCCGCAGGAGGTCGCGGGCCGCCGCCACGCCGTCGCCGCCGATCAGGCAGACCAGCACCGGCTTCTGCGCACCGACGCAAGCGTCACGAATCGCCGCCGCCACCTCGAGCGGCGAGGTGACCAGCGGGGGAACGTACACCACGACCAAGGCGTCGACGCTCTCGTCGGCCAACAGAAGTTGGATGGCTTCGCGGTATGCAGCCGGCGACGCGCTGGCGATCATGTCGATCGGGTTGGTGACGGAGGCCTCGGCGGGAAGAAACCGACGGAGCGCTTCCGTGGTCGAAGGAGCCAAGGCGGGGAGGGTGAGGTGGTTGGCCTCACAGGCGTCCGCAGCCATGATGCCGGGCCCGCCCGCATTGGTGAGGATGGCCACCCGATCACCGCCGGGAAGCGGCTGATGCGCCAGCAACGTGGCCACGTCGAAGAGTTGTTCGATGGTATCGGTGCGGATGACGCCCGCCTGGCCGAGGAGCGCCTCGACCGCGATGTCAGCGGTCGCCATGGCTCCCGTGTGCGACGAAGCCGCGCGTGCTCCCGCCGCCGTGCGGCCGCTCTTCACCACCACGATGGGCTTCTTGCGCGCAACCCGCCGGGCGATCTCCAGAAACCGCCGCGGATTTCCGAAGCTCTCGACGTAAAGGAGGATGACGTCGGTTCGCGGATCGTCCTCCCAGTGCTCCAGCAGGTCGTTTCCCGAGACATCGGCACGATTTCCGACGCTGGCAAACTGGCTGATGCCGATCCCCAGGTCGCGGGCCGCGTCCAGCACGGCCAGTCCGACGGCTCCCGACTGCGACGAAAACGCGACGTTGCCTTCGGGCGGCCAGGCCGGCGAGAACGTCGCATTCAGCGGCGTCGTGGAATCGGTGCTCAGCAGGCCCAGGCAGTTGGGGCCGATCATGCGCAAGCCGGCGCCCCGCACCTTCTCGGCCAGCAGTCGCTGCCGCTCGGCGCCCTCCGGGCCCAGCTCCGAGAAGCCGGCGCTGATGACGACCACCCCGCCGACTCCCGCGGCGATGCAGGCGTCGACCTCGGCGGAGATCCTGTCCGCTGGAACCGCCAGGATCACCAGATCGACGGGCTCGGGGACATCGCTCAGGCGACGATACGCATGGACCGATTGCACGGCGTCGGCCTTGTGATTGATGGGATAGACGGCGCCCGGAAACCCACAGGTAAGCAGGTTGTGAAAGATCTCGGCGCCCACCGAGCCCCGACGGCGAGACGCACCGACGACGGCCACCGAGCGTGGATGGAAGAGAGCGGCGAGCGACCGTCGCGTGTCTTCATTCTCCTTTCGCGGCGGGGAGAGGGAGACAATGTCGGCGACAGCGGGGATGGTCATGTACCCTCGCTCGAGCACGGCGCATGCCAGATCGGAAGGCGGACCTCCGGGAGGCCGATTCGCCCGCGGTGGCAGATTCCGCATTGACGTGGCCGGTCGGGCCAAGAATGGATCGGTTGTTGCTGCTCCGAACTGCATGAACGTCAACAACGTCGCGGTGTTCGTGGCGGCCGTACCTACCTACGGCATTGATGGCGCTAAGTCACTTCGGTTGCGGCACGACCAGAACGGGACAAGGGGCGTGGCGGACGATCTTTTCGGCCACGCTGCCCAGCAGGGCGTGGGCGATGACTCCCAGCCCCCGCGATCCGATGACCAGCAGGTCGGCCCCGACCTGGTTCGCGTAGGTCACCACCGCTTCCTCGGGCGGCCCCGAGACGCTGTCAGTGGTGACCGGTAGACCCTGGGCGCGCACCTGGTTCGCGCGGATTTCCATCAGCTCGGCCATGTGATCGAACTGGGGAGCGCTGGGGGCCAGGCTGATGACATCGAACGGTGGAGGCAGCACATAGACGCCCGGCGCATAGGCATGCACGATGTCGAGCTGGCTGTGATGGTGCCGCGCGAGGTCCATCGCAACATCCAGGGCCCGGTCGGCGTTCGCCGAAAAATCCGAAGCAACGACGATCTTCTTGAACATGCACGTTCCTCTTGGTTGGACCAACGGACAGACCAGGCCACTGCCCGACGGGCATCTTGCACTACTTTGCGACGTGATGCAGGAGCGGCGCCAGGTCAACCCGCCTTCGCCAAGCGGCCCTGGGCGCGCGCACCCGCGGACGCGCGCGCAAACTCTTCCGTGCGCGTTTGATGGGGCGAAGATTTCGCGCAGTCGCAGAGGGCCGTATCCGATGGCCAGCCAAGGCAACGACTCGCGTATCGCTAGAAGGAGCGGCCGTTGATCAGCACGTGCGTCCCGATACCAGCCGCGTATCCGAGCGCGATGGCCCAAGTCCACCGCAGATGCGCGCGAAATGTATAGATCCCGCGGGCCTGTCCCATCAGGGCAACCCCGGCCGCGCTCCCGACCGACAGAAGCGATCCTCCCACGCCAGCGGTCAGCGTGACCAAGAGCCACTGCCCCTCGGACATCGGTGGATTCATGTTGAGGACCGCGAACATGATCGGGATGTTGTCGACAAGGGCCGAGACCGCTCCGACCAGCACGTTGGCCCAGGTGGGCCCGAGGCCGCCGTAAACGGCCCCCGAGGCCAGAGCCAGGTAGCCCAGCGTACCGAGGCCGCCGACGGTAAGGATGATGCCGTAGAAGAACATCAGCGTGTCCCACTCTGCCCGTTCGAGCTGGCGGAACACGTCAAACCCCTGGTCGCCGTCCCCTCGCGGTGCGGGATGGGGATTCTCGCAGGCCGAGGACGTGGCCACATTGTCCATCTCGTTCACGTGTTCGCCGAGGACCTGCGACGGGTCGATGCGCTGCAGCCGTCGGCCCAGGAGATATCCGTAAACTTTGAGGACCCCCAGCCCGGTCATCATGCCGAACACCGGCGGCAGGTGAAGGACGCTGTGCAGAGCCACGGTGAGGCCGATCGTGCCAAGGAGAAGGGCCACAATCGTGAAGCCGCCCGTTTTCATGACCACGGCTTCGGCGAGCGTCGGCGGCCGCTCTTGGCCGATGGACAGCGACATGATCGTCGCCGGAACCAGCCAGTTCACCAGGGACGGGAGAAACAGGACAAAGAAGCGCCCGAACGGCAAGACGCCCCGTTGCCATGCCATGAGGGTGGTGATGTCGCCAAAGGGACTGAACGCTCCCCCCGCGTTGGCTGCCACCACCACGTTGATGCAGGCGACCACCACGAACTTCGGTCGGTCCCGACCGACGGCCAAGGCAACGGCTCCCATGATGAGGGCCGTAGTCAGATTGTCGGCGATGGGCGAAATCAAGAAGGCCAAGCCCCCGGTTATCCAGAAGATCCCCCGCAGAGAGAAGCCACGTCCGGCCAGGGCCGAGCGAAGGGCGGCGAAGACCTGGCGTTCCTCCAACGTGTTGACGAAGGTCATGGCGGCGAGCAGGAACAACATCAGCTCGGCGTACTCCAGCAGATTGTGTCGGAAGGCTTCCCCGGCCGCATGAGAGTCGCCGCGGAGGGTGAACAGCACGCCGATCAGGATCCAGACCCCGCCCGCGGCGATCAGGGCGGGAATCGACTTACGGAGGTGCAAGCGTTCCTCGAGGACGACGAAGACGTACGACGCCGCGAAGATGGCAAGGCACGCATAGCCCCACGCGGTTCCGGTCAGATCGATGGCGACACCCTCAACCGGATTCACGAGTTCTTCATCGGGCCAGGCATTCTGTGCATCGTACCCGATACGCGACGCCTTGGTCGGAACTCCCTCCGCGGGAAGAGCACTCGATGCGGGATGAGCCTATTTGATGGAGAGAACCTCGACCGTTCCTCGCTTGCGCATGACGGTCAGACCTACGTCGTCCGCATGGCGTTGCAGCTGAAGATCCAGTCCTGCATCGCCCACTCTTAGCCCCAAAATCTCCACCCGGTCCAGAAAGGGCGGCAGGCACGCATGGCGAAAGACCAGCCGCCGCTGGAGGGCGTCGACCTCGACGCCCAGGACGGCGGTGAGCAACATGAAGACCGCTCCGGCGGCCCAAGCCTGGGGAGAACAGGCGACCGGATACCGGGTTGGTTCGTCCTGGCTCGGATAGCGGGCAAATCCGCAGAAGAGCTCCGGCAGGCGCTTCAACCGCATGGACACGGTCGCGTCGAACAGCGCGCCGAGCACCTGCGCCGCGTAGACCTTGTAGCCGTAGGCGCCCATGCCAGCTGCGACGATGGCGTTGTCATGCGGCCAGATCGAGCCATTGTGGTACGACATCGGATTGTAGCGGTGCTCGTCGCTGGCGATGGTGCGAATTCCCCAGCCTGAAAACATCCCTTCGGACATCAGCACCTGGCTCACGCTGGCGGCGCGTTCGGGCAGCGCGATGCCCGTGTAAAGGCAATGTCCCGCATTCGAGCTCCGGACGCAGCAGCGCTGCTTGTGCATGTCCAGCGCCAGGGCATAGGTGCCGATCTCCTCGCAGAAAAACGCCGCATCGAAACGCGCCCGCAACGACGCGGCGGCTCTTTCGCAGCTTTCCGCCGTGTTGGGCTGACCGACGGCATGCGCAAGTCCGGCCATCCCCCGCAGGGCCGCGTAGGCGTACCCCTGCACCTCGGCCAGCGCGATCGGTCCCTGTGCCAGTGACCCGTCACGATGGAAGACAGAGTCATTCGAATCCTTCCACCCTTGCTGGATCAGACCGTCTTTTGACCTCCGGCCGTACTCGACGAAGCCGTCGCCATCGATGTCGCCGTGGTTCTCGATCCAAGCCAGCGCCGCCATGAGGTTCGGCCAGATGTCTTCGATCAGCGCACGATCGCCGGTCGTGCGATAGTAACCAGCGGCCAGCATCAGATACAGCGGCGTAGAGTCGATGCTGCCGTAGTAGTGGCCAAACGGGATCTCGTGAAGGGTGGCCATTTCCCCCCATCGCATCTCATGGATGATCTTCCCAGGCTCGGCATCGGCGGCCGGATCGAAAGTGGTGGCCTGGTGGCGCGACAGAAACCGCAGGACCCCCGCGCCAATGGCGGGCCGAAGCCACAGCGTCTCGAGCGCCGTCCAGATTCCGTCGCGGCCGAAGGGCGTGCTGAACCACGGCACGCCCGCGTAGGGATAGCAGCCGTCCACCGTGGTGGTGAGCAGCATCCGAAGATCCTCCTCGGAGCGCCGCAACCAATCGTTGAAGTCCTTGTTCGATGTATTGATGTGGCAGATGTCCGACTCCGCGCGCGTGACCTGGCCCTTGGCCTGCGCCAGGGCCGCATCGAAGGGCCTCACGACGCCCATGGGGCTGGGCCTGTGCGCGGCGGCGACACAACGTACCCACAGGTCGATCTGTTCGGTCCGTTTTCCGGAGATCTCCAGCGACCAGAAGGCCCGTCGAGCGTCGAAGCGGACCGGAACGGGCGAGAAGTCGAAATGAGTTTCACGCAGAACGCCGTCGAGGCCGCGGTACCGGCGCGTCAGGTGGCCGCCATCGATCAGGGGCGGCAATGCTTCGCCCCGTGCGGCCCGCGACGTTCCGCGCACCTCGAAAACGTCGCGAAAGTCACAAGAAAAATCCAGGCTCAGGTCGAGCCGGACCGTCGCCTGGCCATAGTTGGCGAAGCTCAGGCGTTCGAAGTAGGTATCGTTTTCCAGGAACTTCGAGCGCGCGATGTGAACCACGCCGTGCGGGACCACCAACCGGCCCTCCTCATCGCTGAGGTCTGGATTCGTGAGGTCGACCCGGAGCAGCACGTTGTCGGCCAGCACGTTCGAGCTGAGCACCAGCGGCCGCTTACCGTGAACGCGCAGCCGGAGCAATGACACGAAACGGGTTCCACCCGCGTACACGCCCTCCTTGCCGCCATCGAGTATGTCACCGTGGTGGTCCATCACCACGAACATGTCCTCGTGCTTGAGAACGTGCGTCTCGGTGGCGACTGCGCCTGAGGCCGCCACGAAGTAGCGGTTGTCGTCCTCATCGGACGGGGGCGCTTCGACTGGCAGGATCGTCATTGGTTTTCTTCTCTTCAGGCGGCGTTCCGCTTTCGAATGGCAAGGTCCTCGTAGAGCGCGAGATAGCGATTGGCCATGTGGCGGGAGGTGAAGCGCCGCTCGAATTGTTCGCGAATGGACCACCGGTTCAGCTCCGAGGCGCGCGACGCCGCCTTCAGGGCCTGCTCCATGTTGTCGACAATGAAGCCGGTGACGCCATCCTCGATGATCTCGGGGACAGAGCCCCGGCCGAAGGCGATCACCGGCGTACCACAAGCCATGGCCTCGATCATGACCAGGCCGAATGGCTCCGGCCAGTCGATAGGAAACAGCAGCGCCTTGGCGCCTCCCAAGAACTCCGACTTGCGGTCGTCCCCGATTTCACCGATGAACTCGACCAGAGGAGATTGAAGCAAGGGAGCGATGGTCTGCTCGTGATACGCGCGGTCAGCGGCGTCGACCTTGGCGGCAATGCGCAAGGGCGTCTTCAGCGTCTCGGCGATCTCGATTGCGCGGTCGAGTCGCTTCTCGGGTGAGACGCGCCCGAGGAAGGCGAAGTAATTCGATGCATTCGGCGAAAACGTCAGCAAGTTCCTGGGGAGACCGTGGTGGACGGTCGCGAGCCAGCGGGCCCCCGGCAGTGGGAGGCGCTGCGCATCGGAGATCGACACGACGGGCATGTCGGCAAATCGGTCGTAGAGCGGCTGCAACTCGGGCAGGTCCAGTCGTCCGTGAAGGGTCGTCAGGTGCGGCCACCCCATCACGCGCGAAAGCGGAAAGTGCAGGTAGTCGATGTGGAAGTGGAGGACATCAAAACGTTGGTGTTCAGCAATGACCTTCTCGAGCATCACCGTATGGTGGGCGATGGGGTCGCGCGTCTGGGAATCAAGCCTGAGCGCACGGGGACAGCACGGGTTGAGGGCCGCGCTGGTCGTCGAATCGCCGGAGGCGAAGAGCACGACGTCATGTCCAAGACGAACCAGCTCCTCGGTGAGGTAGTGGACCACCCGCTCCGTTCCGCCATAGGCCTGCGGGGGAACACTTTCGTAAAGGGGAGCAATCTGAGCGATCTTCATGGGTCACGTAGTTTCCATTCCGAGCCGATGCCGGATTGACGCTGGCACGTCGATGCACGGAGGCAAACGAAAGACCATCGACGTAGGTCCTGGGAAATCCGTGGGAGACGCTTGCGCGCCTGTCACGTGGCATGGACAGCCAAGTGGTCCATGTTCCTGGTGGGGGACGTTTCACGATCCCTCAGCCGTCGGCCTCCGGTCCGTGATCGGCCGGCATGGAGCTGGCAGATCGGTCCGCCCCAAATTCGAGAGATATCAAAGGGTTTTGCGAGGCGGGTGGTTGTCCGACAGGAGGCGCGCGCGATGTTCTTCGGCAGCTTCCGCGGTCTTTGCGTCGGCGTCGTCGTCGGCGCGGGCAGCGCCGTCTTCCGTGGAATCGTCGTCGTTTCTGGCGCGCGGCTGACGCGAGCCTTGGGTGGCCTCGGCAACGGAGATCGGACGGTTGCTCTCCGCGCGGTCTGCGCCTCGTTCCGCTTCGCCGGGAGAGCGTTGCTGCACCTCATCGCCGCGCCATTTTGGGGTCGGAGCCTTCTTTGCTTTGGTCATGCGGACAAGATGATCACTCCGGGCCGAGTGCCAAAGACTCGACGGCCCTGATGGGCGAAAAATCGTGGTCGACGACCCGCATGGATGGGCCGTGGAGACGCATCCGCCTGAGCGGACGCTCCGCCGACGTGCTAGGCAGGTGGCGTGATCGTCGCTGACCTTGCCGTGGGTTTTCCGGGGCCGATCCGCGACCGCGGAGCCACGTATTTCGCCGCTGGCGTGGTGGACCTCAGCAAGAAATCGCCCGAAGAGATCTGGGCCTACGTCGGCGCTGGTCGCGAGTACATCACCGGGCTGGCGATGGATGGCGGGCAGCTGACGCTGTCTTGCGATTGCCCGTACTTCCTGACCAGTGGCCCGTGCAAGCACCTGTGGGCGATGATCCTGGCCGCCGAGGACACAGGGGCGCTGGCCGCTCTGCCTGCCTTCAACACGGTTCGGCTGGACCAAGATCAGCAGGTGCGGGCCGCTTCGCCACCAGCCTCGGTCTTGCCGGTGCCGGCCTACCGTCGCGCCCCACCGCACCCGCCGGTGCGACCCGCGCCGCCTCCTCCCTGGAAGGATCTGCTGCTGCGCGCGCGCGGCCACGGCTTTACGCCGGAAAGCCCGGCGAAGTGGACAGGCACCATCCTTTACGTCGTGGATGCCGAACGAAACTACGCGGGGACCCTGACGCTCAAGTTCCTGGAACGCGAGCGCAAGAAGAATGGCGATTGGACCAAGCCCAAGGCTCCGCGCATTCCCCTCGCCGCGCTCGGCAACCTGGATGACGAGATTGACCGGCGGGTGCTGCCGTTGCTGTTGGGGGCAGGGGCCATGTTCGACGGCCTTCTGTCGTATCCGACTTACTCGTCTTATTCGTCGGGATACCCGCGTTTGTTCCCGGCGCATGTTCAGATTCCGAACTCGATGGCATCCATGGTGATGCCGCTGCTCTCACAGAGTCAGCGTCTGTACGTGCGGGCCACCCGCCAGGGGGATCTCGTGCCCGCCACCTACGACGACGGCGATCCGTGGCAGTTCGTGCTGTCCATGCGCCGCCGCGCCGACGGCTCGGGCACCGACGTGACCGGTACCCTTCGCCGCGGAGATTCGGCGATGAACGTCGCCGAACCTTTGCTGCTGACGCAGGACGGGTGGTTGGTGCTGCCAGACCGCATCGGACGCTTCAGCCACTTCGGGGCCATGGGCCTGGTCACGGCGCTCCGGAGTCAGAAGGTGGTGGACGTCCCCGCTGCGCACGAGACGGACTTCCTGTCCGACCTCCTGAACCAGCCCGGCCTCCCGCGGCTGGAATTGCCGAGCGAGCTGGCGCTGCGCGAGGTCGCACCGTCCGTTCGGCCGGCGCTGTCCATCAGGGGGCAGGAGTACCAGTCCTCCGATCGCATGGCCGCCGTCCTGTCGTTCGACTACGAAGGTCACCGCGTGCAAGCGGGTGACGGTCGCCCTGTCGTGGCGCACGTGCAGGCCGGCCTGCTCATCCGCCGCGATCGCGACGCCGAGGCGGCGGCCAAGCTGCGACTTGGGACCCTCGGGTTTCGGCCGGTGCCTGCGTACACGGCCTCCTATCCACCGCTCCCACAGGAACGTTGGGAGATCGGCGCGAAGAAGCTGCCGGCGGCCGTACGGGTGCTGACCTTGGAAGGCTGGCACGTCCAGGCCGAGGGCCGTACCTATCGCGCGGCCACCCACTTCAACCTGTCGGTCGCCAGCGGCATCGACTGGTTCGATCTGACGGCAACGGCCGACTTCGGCGGGGTGACCGCGGCGCTGCCCCAGCTGCTGCGCGCCCTGCGCCGGGGCGAATCGATGATCGTGCTGGATGACGGGACGCTGGGCCTGCTGCCCGAAGAGTGGCTGCAAAAGCACGCGGTCCTGGCCGCGATGGGCACGGAAAACGGGGAAACGCTGCGCTTCGTGCGCCGCCAGGCGGGGCTGCTGGACGCGCTGTTGCTGGCCGAACCCGACGCCAAGGTCGACCGCGTCTTTCAGAAGGCGCGCGACGAGTTGATGCGCTTCGAAGGCGTCGCCCCGGAATTGGCTCCGCGCGGATTCAAGGGCGCCTTGCGTCCTTACCAGGAGGCGGGGCTGGGCTGGCTGACGTTCCTGCGTCGCTTCGGATTCGGGGGCTGTCTGGCCGATGACATGGGCCTGGGCAAGACGGTCCAGGTGCTGGCCATGCTGGAGGGGCGCCGGACGAAAGCCAAGCGCCCGTCGCTGGTCGTGATGCCGAAGTCACTGATCTGGAACTGGGGTCAGGAGGCGGCGCGGTTCACCCCGCGGCTGAAGGTGCTGGCGCACGTGGGGACTGAACGCGCCACGACACCCACCGAGTTGACCAAAGTCGATCTGGTGCTGACGACCTACGGGACCATGCGCTCGGATCTGGCCTTGCTGCGCGAGATCCAGTTCGACACCGTGATTCTCGACGAGGCGCAGGCCATCAAGAACGCCGCGTCCGAGTCGGCCAAGGCGGCGCGGTTGCTGCGCGCCGACCATCGGCTGGCGCTGTCGGGTACGCCGATCGAGAACCACCTGGGGGAGCTGTGGTCGCTGTTCGAGTTCCTGAATCCCGGGCTGCTGGGGGCGGCCAGCGCCTTCGAGGGTATGACCAAGCGCGGACGCCCGACTCCCGAGACCTTGACGGTCCTGTCGCGGGCTTTGCGTCCGTTCATCTTGCGACGAACGAAGGATGTGGTCGCGCCCGAACTGCCACCCAAGCACGAAGAGACGATTCTCTGTGAGCTGGAACCACCCCAGCGGGCCCTGTACAACGAGCTGCGCGACCACTACCGCGCCAGCTTGCTGGGCAAGTTGCCCGCCGACGGCGGACCATCGCTGGGCAAGTCGAAGATCCTGGTGCTCGAGGCATTGTTGCGTTTGCGGCAGGCCGCCTGTCACCCCGGCCTCATCGACAAGCGCCGCGCGCACGAGGTCTCTGCGAAGCTGGACGTCCTGCTCCCGCGGCTCGAGGAGGTGCGCGCCGAAGGTCACAAGGCGCTGGTCTTCTCCCAGTTCACCAGCTTCCTGGCCATCCTGCGCGCGCGTCTGGACGCCGCAAAGATCGCGTATCAGTACCTGGACGGGGACGTCGAGGATCGCGCCGCGCGCGTCGCGCGCTTCCAGCAGGATCCGGCGCAGTCGCTGTTCCTGATCAGTCTGAAGGCAGGAGGCGTGGGCCTGAACCTGACCGCGGCCGACTACGTCTTCATCCTGGACCCCTGGTGGAATCCCGCCGTCGAAGCCCAGGCCATCGACCGCGCCCACCGCATCGGTCAAAGCAAGCGCGTCTTCGTCTACCGTCTCCTCTGCCGCGACACGGTCGAGGAAAAGGTCGCCGCCTTGCAGGACGCGAAGCGGGGGCTGGCCGAGTCGATCATCAACGCCTCGCAAAGCCTGGTGCGTGACCTCGACCGCGAGACCCTGGAGATGTTGCTGTCGTAGCGCCGGCGTCTACCGGCTGTTCTTCATTCCCCCGGCCTTGCGCGCGATCTCTCGGATCTTCGCGCGGACGAACTGGCACGGCTCGTCGTCCTCGGTGACGGCCGGCCACAACAGTTCAACGTAAGAGCCCTCGATCGGCAGCGCCAACGACCGCGGCAGCGGCTTGGTCTTGAGGTGGGGCCGGCTGGCCCGGATCTTTGCGGCGACGAACGCGGGGATGGTCGCCAGCATCGCCGTGCCCTCGACGAGCGCGCCGATGTTGGCGAATCCGGAGACCGAGCAGCGAACCTTGCGGCTCTTGTCGAACACGTCCTCGACGATGCCGCGCAGATCCCCGTTGTACGAGACGATGATGTGGTCGCGGGCGAAGTACTCGGCCTCGGTCAGCGTACGCAGCCGCGCGTGGCGCGGGTCGTACAGGCAGGTGAAGCCGCCGTGAAACAGGCGCTCGCGCCGGATCGTCGCCGGCAGATCGTCGGCGACCGTGACCGCGGCGGCCAACCCGGAGGCCAGCGCGGCACCCACCGTGCGAAATTGAACCGGAAGCGCGATGATCCGCATGTGCGGGGCCTCTTGCTCCAGCACGCGGAGCAGCGGCGGCAGCGCCCACAGTTCGGCCGAATCCGACAGGCCGATGCGGAGCGTGCGCTCGGTGGTCGACGGATCGAACTTCGCGGGCGCCAGCGCGCCCTCGACGATCGCCCCCAGGTGCGCATCGAGCACCGCCCGCAGGCGGGCACCGCGCCCGGTGAGAGCGATGCCCCGACCGCTGCGCAGGAAGAGCGGTGCGCCCACGGCGGTCGTCAATCGGCGCAGCGCCGCACTGACGGCGGACTGGGTCAGATACAAGCGTCGGGCGGCCTCCGTGACCGCGCCGGTCTCGGCGACGACCGCGAACACGCGCAAGAGGTTGAGGTCCAGGTCGCGCCCGAGCTCGCGATCATGAAAGTCAGGCATGTGTCGCATATATCCTATTCATTGGATTGATGGGACGGCGGGGGGCAGATTGACCCGCATGCAAACCAACACCATCAAGACAGTGAAGACAGCCCTGGGCGCATCCGGCCCCCAGGTCTTTCCGCTGGCACTCGGCTGCATGGGAATGGGCGCCGGCAGCTGGTACGGCGGCGGCGACGAAGGGGAAGGCATCGCTACCATCCAGGCCGCCCTCGATGCCGGCGTGAACCTGATCGACACCGGTGACTTCTACACGATGGGGAAGAATGAGCTGCTGGTCGGCAAGGCGCTGGCCGGGCGTCGCCGGGAGCAGGCTGTCCTCAGCGTGAAGTTCGGTGGCCTGCGCGGCCCCGACGGCGCTTTCCTGGGCTACGATGCGCGACCCGCGGCGACCAAGAACTTCCTGGCCCACAGCCTGTCGCGCCTCGGTGTCGATTACATCGACGTCTACCGCCCGTCCCGCTTGGACCCGGCGGTGCCGATCGAAGATACGGTCGGGGCCATCGCCGACATGGTGAAGGCGGGCTATGTACGCTACATCGGTCTCTCCGAGGTCGGCGTCGAGACCATTCGCCGGGCCGTGGCCGTGCATCCCATCTGCGATCTACAGATCGAGTACTCGCTCCTGTCGCGCGCTCCCGAGCGAACGATCTTTCCCGCGCTCGCGGAGCTCGGCATTGGGACGACAGCGTACGGGGTGCTTTCGCGGGGGCTGCTCACCGGCAGCCGGCCCGCCGGTGCGGGCGATTTCCGGTCCCACCTGCCGCGATTTACGGGCGAGAACGCCGAGAAGAACCAGACCTTGGCCAATGCCTTGGCGCGCCTGGCGGCGGCTCGCGGGGTCACGCCTGCGCAGCTGGCTATCGCCTGGGTGCGGGCTAAAGGCGTCATTCAAAACGTCACGATCGTCCCGATCCTGGGGGCCCGCACCCGGGTGCAGCTCGCAGACGCGCTGGCCGGCCTCGAGGTTGGGCTCACGGTCGACGAAGTGGCCACATTGGAAGCGGCGGTTCCGGCTGCGCAGGTCGCCGGGACGCGGTACGCGACGCCGATGATGGCCTCCCTCGACAGCGAGCGTTGAGTCGGGCGCAAGCCGCGGCGGACGTGCGCAGAGGGTGGACGAATCCCAACCAGCCTAGGAGCGACAGGTTCTCAGTCGCTCTCGCTGGCAAATCCCCCGTGCTGCTCGAAGAAATCCACCAGCAGAGCCAGCGTCGGCCGCTGCACCAGGAGCTCGGTCCCCACCCGCGACGCCCCGTCCGATTGGTCATCGGCGGGGACCGTCAATACCGCCCACCACGCGCCGCGCTCGCGTACCACGCTGATGCCCTGACAGCCAGGGTAAAGCCGGATCCGTTGCTCGGCTTCCTCGCGCTCCGCATCGCTTTCCATGGTGGGGCGATGCTACCACCGACGATGGCGCCTACAACGCGCGCGACTCGCCGATCGCGGCGATCCATACCTGGTCCGCTGGGATCTTCTCGCGCTGGCGAAGTTCCTCCAGCAGGCGGGGCGGCTCGTCCAGGGGTTCGTCTGTCAGCTTGAAGGTTCCCCAGTGCATGGCGCACAGCAGCCGCGCGCCCAGAGCCTTGAACGCGTTCACCGCGTCCTCCGGATTCATGTGCTGGACGCGCATGAACCATTCGGGATCGTAGGCGCCGATCGGCAACAGCGCCGCGTCGATGCCCGGGAAGCGCCGGCCAATCTCGACGAACCCCTGGAAGTAGGCGGTGTCGCCCGAGAAGTAGATCTTCTTGCCGTCGCCCTCGATCACGAAGCCCCCCCACAGCGTGTCGTTCTTGTCGGTTGGGCCCCGCTGCGACCAATGCTGCGACGGAACGAAGGTGATCGTCAACGGGCCGACCCGCGTGCTGGCCCACCAGTCCAGTTCCACGACCTTGTCGGCCCCTTTCTTGGTGAAGAAGGGGCCCAGACCGGCCGGCACCACGTAGGTCGGTGCCGCGCCGATGCGACGGATGGTCGGGGCATCCAGGTGATCGCGGTGGTTGTGCGAAACCAGCACCACGGTTGGCGCGACTTCGGCCAGCTCGATGCCAGGACGAACGTTGCGCGTTATCCCAGGCCCCAGCGAATTCGACCACACTGGATCAGTCAGCAGGGTCTGACCGCCCAGACGGACCATCCACGTCGCGTGGCCCACCCAGGTTAAGGAAGGCACCGCGCTGGCCACCAAGCGCCGATCGGGCTCCACGATCTTCATCTCGGGAAAGCGGGCGGGCGATCGCCGGCGCCGGCCGCGCAGTTTGTCGCCCACCGCCCACTTCAGCACCGTCGACAAGGGGTGCGGCTCGAACGGTGGCTGCAGGTTGCGATAGCGCAAGCGATCCCTATAGCGCGCCCGTGACGACCATGCGCGCGACGCCACCCGAGAACATCGACGCGTACAGGATGCCGTGCGCGTCGTCGTAGGCCAGAAACGGGATGCCGCCGTCGCTGCCTTGGCTTATCTGAGCGGGCGCGGGCAGCATGCTCCACACCTGGTCATCGTCCAGAGGGGCCGCCCACAGGGCCGGTTGCCACTGGCTGGCGGCGAAGACCTGCTTCGAACCCTGCGCGATCATCACCAAGGTGCCGCTGGTGGTCGCGATGTGCGTCCACTTCACGCCGTCGCGGCTGCTGAGCACGCCGCTGCGGCTGCCCAAGTAATATGTGCCGTTCGCCGCCGGGACGAAGGAACGGATGGTGTACTCCGCCTCGCAGGTGCCGCCACCGGCCAGTGCGTCCTTGGTCCACGAGGCCCCGCCGTCGGTGGTCACCATCATGGTCGACCCGCACCAGATCCAGTGCCCCGCCTTCACCAGGATCAAGCCCCCGCCTTCCACCCAGCCTTCCGGAGCGATCACCACGTTCCAGGTGCTGCCTCCGTCCTTGGTCTCGGCGATGCAGCTGGGTGCGTAGGGAGCCGAGCACCCGCCGTGCGTCGACACCACGAGGTGCCGGTGGTCGGTCGGATCCATCGAGACATTGTTGACGAAGCGATAGTCGGCGTGGCTGTTGTAGTCGCTGCCGGCCAGCACGTCGGTCCAGCTGGTTCCGCCGTCGATGGTCTTCCACAAACTCTGGGCGCCGTAGCCCGACACGGCGTAGAGGACGCCCGGGTCGACCGGATCGGCTTGCATGCTCCACTGCGCGCCGTCGCCCACGCCACCGAAGGTCTTGCCGTCGCCGATGCTGCCGGGGCCGGTGTTCACCTGCGTCCACGTGGCGCCGCAGTCGTCCGAACGCCAGATCTCGTCGTTTTCTCCGCCGGTCCCCAGCCATACTTTTCGTGCGTCAAACGGATCGACGATGATGGCCGCCCCCACGGTCCCGTTGACTGAGGCCTTCATCGAAGTCCCGGGCGGCGTCACATCCTGCCAGGTGCCGGCCGCCGGCAGGTTATCGCAGGCGCCCAGGGGAGGGGGCCCTTTGGTGACTTGGGCTTCGGAGCAGCCGGCCAGAAGAAGCAAGAGGAAGTAGGCGCGGCGCATGGTGAGTTCGGCGTGGGGGAGTGCTAGCCGATCACCAGCTTGCGGATGTGCTTCTTCCCGACGTGCAGCAAGACACCCTCGCCCTGGACTTCACCCGCCTGGACCTGGTCGTCGATGGAAGTCACCTTCCGCTCTCCCAGACGCACGCCGCCCTGTTCGATCAGGCGCCGCGCGGCGCTCTTGGACGCGGCCAGCCCCGATTCAGCCATCACGTCGACGATCTTCAGGCCCTGGCCCAACCGGTCGGCGCCCAGCGTGACCGTCACCGAAGCCGAAACTTCCGCCAGCGGAGCCGACGCCGCTCCGAACGCCGCCCGCGTCGCCGCGTCCACCTCACCGGCCACCGCGCTGCCGTGCACGATGGTCGTCACCGCGCGCGCCAGCATTCGCTTGGCGTCGCGTAGCTCGGCCCCTTGCACCGTCTCGAACCGGCGGATTTCGTCGAGTGGCTCGAAGGTCAGCAGCTTCAGGAAGCGAACCACGTCGCGATCGTCGACATTGACGAAGTACTGAAAAAAATCGAAGGGGGTCGTCATGCCGCCGTCCAGCCAAACCGCGCCGGCCGCGGTCTTCCCCATCTTGGTGCCGGCCGCTGTCGTCAGCAGCGGGAACGTCAGGCCGAAGACCTCGCGCTGGCGGACCCGTCGGGTCAGGTCCACGCCGGCCAGGATGTTGCCCCATTGATCGTCGCCGCCGATCTGCAGCGCGCAGTCGTACAGTTCATTCAGTTTCATGAAGTCGTACGCCTGCAACAGCTGGTAGTTGAACTCGATGAACGACAGCCCCTTCTCCAGACGCATCTTGTAGGCCTCGGCGGCCAGCATGCGGTTGACGCTGAAATGGCGACCGATATCGCGCAAGAACGCTATGTAGTTCAGCTTCAACAGCCAGTCGCCGTTGTCCACGACGCGCGCCTTGTCACCGATGATCCGGCGCACCTGAAGCTCGATGTGCCCGCGGTTGGAGGCGATGGCCTCGGGCGAGATCAGCTGCCGCATCTCGGTTTTTCCGCTGGGATCGCCCACCATGGCCGTCCCCCCGCCCAGGACCGCAATGGCCTGGTGGCCGGCGCGCGCCAGGTGCGCCATGGCCATCAGGGGGATGTAGTGGCCGACGTGCAGGCTGGCGGCGGTCGGATCGAAGCCGGCGTACAGGGTCACCGGGCCCGCGCGCAGGCGCGCCGCCAGGGCGAGCTCGTCGGTGACCTGCTGGACGAATCCCCGATCGCGCAACGTAGCAAGCGCGTCGCTCTGGTCCCCGGTCCCTGTGGTGGTTCCCTGTTCGGTCGGCATCAGGGGCGGGATTATAGGCATCTGAGGGGCCCGGGAGCTGGAATCTTCTCGTCGCCCGGTGCAGACTCAGAAACGCGCCGGGTGCTTGGGCGCCTACTTTGAGTTCCTTATCTTCAACGGGTTGTTCCTGTCGCGCACGCGCCGGCTGGGCTCGGGTCGACGATGATTCGGTCATGCAATGGCCGGTGGTCGAGCTGGCAGAATGGGAAGAGCTGCGCCGCTGCCCCTCTTGTGGCGAAGTCTGGCTGGCCATCTGGCCCGAGGATGTTGCGGGTGGGATGGTGCTTTGCCGCCCCATGCCCCTCCACGCGAAGAAACTCCGTGATGTCGACCATGCGTCCACCCTGCGCGGCTATTGTCTGTCGCGTCTGGAAGAGCACCTGGGGACCCTCGCCGAAAAGCCTGTCCGTTGCCGCAAGTCCTCCTGCGCCGGCAAACGCGTCGCCGCCACCGGCTACTGCATCGAACACCTGATCGCGGATCGGTTCGGCCGCCATCTGGCCAAACTGGAGACGAGCCGCGGCTAACTCCGGCCCAACCCGAAGTCCCGCCTCAAAGCAGGTTCGACGCCAGTTCCGCCAGTGGCGATCGCTCGCCCTTGGTCAGCGTCACGTGCCCCGCCATGGCCTCGCCCTTGAACTTCTCGACGATGGTCGTCAACCCGTTCGACGTCGCATCCACGTAGGGGTTGTCGATCTGATACGGATCGCCGGTCAGGACAATCTTCGTGGCCTCGCCGGCCCGCGTGATGATCGTCTTCACCTCGTGCGGTGTCAGGTTCTGTGCCTCATCGACGATGATGAATTGATTCGGGATCGACCGTCCGCGAATGTACGTCAGCGGTTCAATCTCGATGTAGCCCATGTCGATCAGCTCGTGATAGCTGCGCCCGCTCTTGCGCTCCGGCTTCGACAACCCCATCAGGTACTCGACGTTGTCGTAGATCGGCTGCATCCACGGATTCAGCTTCTCCTCCAGATCGCCCGGCAGGTAACCGACGTCGCGGCCTAGCGGAAAAATCGGCCGGCTGACCAGCATCTTCGAATAGGTGTTCTCTTCGACCACCTTCTGCAGCCCCGCCGCCAGGGCTAGCATCGTCTTGCCGGTGCCGGCCTTGCCGACCAGCGTGATCAACTTGATCTCGTCAGACAAGAGAAGGTCGAGCGCGCAGTGCTGTTCCTTGTTCCGCGGCCGAATGCCCCACACGCCGTCGCGCAGCTTCTTCAGCTGCACCAGCTTGCCTTGCGTCTTGTCGTACCGACCCAGCGCGCTGTGCGACGGGCTCTCCGCGTCGCGCAGCAAGATGTATTCGTTGGCGCGGAAGCGCGCGTCGGGCATGTCCAGCGTTCCACCGCTGAAGAAGGCATCCACCTCGGCGCCGGTCACCTGCACCTCGGCCATGCCGGAGTACAGCTCTTCCATGGTCACGCGCTCGGCGTCGAAGTCGACCGCGGTCAACCCCAGCGAATCGGCGCGGATCCGCAGGTTCACGTCCTTGGTCACGAAGATCGTGGGATCCATCGGATGCGCCGCGCGGATGTCGACCGCGACCATCAGGATCAGATAATCGGCCACCTGGCTCTCGCGCAGCGTGCGCGGCACCGTGCGCTCGGCGGTGGCCACCCGCAGGCGGCCGCCGTTCGAAAGCGGGGCACCGTCCGCCAGACTGGCTCCATCGGCGCGGAACTTGTCCAGCAGGCGCGCCAGCTCACGAGCGTTGCGACCGCGCTCGGAGGCCTCCTTCTTGAACTGGTCGACCTCCTCCAGCACGAAGATCGGCAGGATCACTTCGTTGTCGCCAAACTGAAAAATCGCCCGCGGATCGTGAATCAGTACATTGGTGTCGAGTACGAAGTGTTTCAATTTGGACTCTCACGGCGATGCGCGCCGTCCGGCTGGACGTGGGTGCCCTGGGGAAAGGGGCGCGGCAGAAGGAAAGGTAGAATCAACCGCGGCGAAGCGCGGAGGAACGAAGCCTTGCTTACCCGCCCGTTCCCGCAGCGCCGGCCGGCTTTTCAGCGGCGGGCTTGGCAGCGGGCTTCGTAGCGGCGGGCTTTTCGGCGGCGGGCTTGTCACCTGCGGTCGCGGGCTTCTCGGCGGTGGCCTTTTCACCAGCGGCGGCCGGCTTGGCGGCCTCGGGCTTCTTGGCGGCCGTCCCCTTGGCTGGCTTGGCGTGCGAGACGACAATTTTCTTGATCACCACGTTGTCTACGGGCCGATCCGCGGGCCCCTTGGGGACGTTGGCGATCTCCGTGACCACCGACAGCGGTTCACAGTGCCCAAAGATGGTGTGACGTCCGTTCAGGTACGACGGCAGGCCCTCGGTGATGAAGAACTGCGAGCCGTTGGTGGCCGGCCCGGCGTTCGCCATCGCCAGCTGCCCCGGCTTGTCGAACGTCAACTCGGGCGAGAACTCGTCCTGAAACCGATAGCCGGGGTTGCCCATCCCCGTGCCCAGCGGATCGCCGCCCTGGATCATGAACCCGGGGATGACCCGGTGAAAGATCAGGCCTTCGTAAAGAGGCTTCTTCACCCACTTGCCACTCTTCGTGTCCAGCCAGGCGCGCTTGCCCGTCGCCAGTCCGATGAAGTTCGCCACGGTCACGGGGGCCTGCTTGTCGAACAGCTCGCAGGTCAGCTTGCCCTTGTTCGTCTCGATGACGGCCTGAAGCGGCCCCGCCGCCGGTCCGGGAAGCCCCTTCACGGCCTCGGCCAAGGGGAAGTTGCCGTGCTGGGGATCGCCGTCGTCGGCCAGCGCGATGGTGGTGCCACCGAGGGCCAGCATGGAGAAGGCGGTGAATGACAACGAAACGAAGAGAGACCGTGAACGCATAACTCGAATCCTCCTGGGTGTCCTTTGGGGGTCGTTACCATAACACCGGCGGAACTGCGAAAAGGCATTTTCCCGTGACGCCTGGTTGACACCAGCCGCGGGTCGACGGCGCGCGGGTCACTTGGAAGCTCTCAGTTGGCCGCGTCGACGCTCAACCCTTCGAACTCCGCGCGGCTGCCGGCGCGGACGCCCCACCGCTGGCTCATCCCTCCCGCGATCTCCAGCACGTATTGCGAATCTCCGTCCACGCGGCGCGCGGTTTCGGTTTCGGGGGCCGCGTTTTCGACGATGCCGACGATGCGTCGATCGGGGTCCATGAAGATCATGTCCAGCGGGATCAGAGTGTTGCGCATCCAGAACGCCAGCGGCGCCGGCCGTGGAAACAGAAACAGCATGCCCGCGTCCGGATCCAGGTGATTGCGGTACATCAAGCCGCGCTCGCGTTCCGAATCGGTGCGGGCCAGTTCGACCCGCACCGGGATTGGGCGCCCGCCCGGCTCCCCATGCAAGATCACCTTTGGAGACACCTGGGTGGCGGTCGGTCCAGGTGGTGCCGCCGATCGCCCGTTGCGGCAGCCGGCCGCGCTGGTCACCAAGGCGGTCAACAAAACCAAGGCAGGCGCGCGCGCGAGCATCGGACGCAGAGGCTATCATGCGGCCTCGATGGTCACATCTCCTCTGGCGGGCTGGCGGATCCTGGTGACCCGTCCGGTCGAGCAGGCGGCGCCGCTCGCGCAGGCGTTGCGCGAGGCCGGGGCGCAGCCCGTGTCTTACCCGACGATCGCGCTCGGTCCGCCACCTTCGTGGCAGCCTTTCGACGCCGCCATCCTTACGCTCAGCTCGTACCACTGGATCGTCTTCACCAGCCCTTCGGCAGTGCGTTTCGCGATGGACCATGCCGCGGGCTTGCCCGGACTCCTGGCGACCCCCGCTGCGCCCTCCGTCGCTGCGGTGGGAACCGAGACGGCGCGGACCCTGCGCGAACGTGGAATCGCGGTGGCGCTGGTCCCCGACGACCAGCGGCAAGAAGGCCTCGCCGCCGCATTTGCGTCGCTGCTTCCCGGCGCTCGCGTTCTGTTTCCGCAGGCGCTTGGCGGCCGGGATCTCCTGCTGGAGACTCTGACCCGACAGAACGTGATCGTCGACGTGGTGCCTGTCTCGCAAACGAGGCCGCTGCCTCTCGAAGGACCGCCGCCCGAGTTCGATGTTGCCACCTTCGCCAGTCCGTCGGCGCTGCGCGCGTTCATCGCCGCTTGCGGCAAGACGGCGTTGGCGGGGAAGGTCGTGGCCGTCATTGGACCCACCACCGCCCAGGCCGCGCGCGATGCCGGAGTGTCCGTGGACGTCATGCCGCGCGCGCCATCCGTGCTCGCTTTGGTGGCCGCGCTGACCGCTTGGCGCGGGCGCTCGTAGGTTAGAGTACGGTCATGTCATTTCCTGAAACGCGCCCTCGTCGCCTTCGTCGCACCAGCGCCCTGCGTCGCCTGATCCGCGAGACGACGCTCAGCCCCGACAACTTCATCTGTCCGCTGTTCGTTTGTCCCGGCAGCGGCGTGCGCCGCGAAATCTCTTCGCTGCCCGGTCAATTTCATTTCTCGGTCGACGAGATCGTTCGCGAAGCGCGCGAGATCGCCGACCTCGGTATTCCCTCTGTCATCCTGTTCGGCCTGCCCCAGAAGAAGGACGATGTGGGCAGTGAGGCCTGGCACTCCGACGGGGTGGTTCAGAACGCCATCCGCGGAATCAAGAAGGCCGTGCCCGACCTGGCCGTCATCGTCGACGCCTGCTTCTGCGAGTACACGACCCACGGCCACTGCGGGGTCGTCACCGATGGCGTCGTCGACAACGACGCGACCTGCGACAACCTCGGACGCCTGGCGGTCTCCTATGCCCGGGCGGGCGCCGACATCATCGCTCCATCGGGCATGATGGACGGGGCGGTGGGCTTCATCCGCGAATCCCTCGACGAAGAGGGCTTCGAACACACCGCCATCCTGGCCTACGCCGCGAAATATGCGTCGGCCTATTACGGTCCGTTTCGCGCCGCCGTCGACTCGACCCCCTCGTTCGGGGATCGCAACGGCTACCAGATGGACCCGGCCAACGTCCGCGAGGCCATGCGCGAGGTGGCTCTGGACGTGGAGGAGGGTGCGGATCTGATCATGGTCAAGCCGGCGCTGGCGTACCTGGACATCGTGGCCGAGGTGCGCAGCGAGTTCGACGTGCCCATCGCGGCCTACAACGTCTCGGGCGAATACGCGATGCTGAAGGCGGCGGCCGAGAAGGGCTGGATCGACCACGATCGCACCATGCTCGAGACCCTCCTGTCCATGCGGCGCGCTGGCGCCGACATGATCCTGACCTATCACGCGAAGGAAGCGGCCCGCCTGTTGCGCGGGAAGTGACCGCGCGCGAGGCCATCCGGATCGCTCATTCGCGGACGGCTTCGATGGTCAACTCGTAGGGGTCGTCCAGTCCCGCCAGCCCCTGATCCTTGGTGTCAGGTGGCTCGGCGGCGTTCTTTGCCTCCCGGCCAGCCTTCGATTCCTTACCCGGCTTGCTCGCGGTCTGCTTGCGCGCAACGCCCAGGAAGTAGTCCTTACCCACGCGGATCTGGATTTGTCGCTCGGCCCTGTCATGGACTTTGACGGCCGGTTCTTCGGGGGCTTCGCCGCGCGCTGCTTCGGCCAGCAGCAACACGGCGTCAACCCCGACCGGCGCCTCGACGTGGGCCACGTACGAACCCGGACTCAGCGAGGCCAGCGAGTACCAGTCCCGGTCCTCGGCGCTGGCCAGGAATCCGCGCGCCCGCCGCGAGGGCGACGTCAGCGGCGACGCCTCTACCGGCACATCGTTGGGCTCCACCTCCCACCCCGTCTGCGGCGCTCCGAAATGCACCGACAGACGGTAGGGATCGGCGATCTCCTCAACCGGCGGCGCCCCCTGTGTCCAGAGCTGGCGGACCAGGAGGAAAGCTTCTCCTGGCCCCACCACCGTGGGTTGAAGCCATTCACCGCCGCCCTTTCCGTGCGCGTCACTCTTCCCGACGGACTTCCCTTGGCCGTCGTAAAGCTCGAGCACCAGATCCACCCCGGGAATGCCCGCCAGCCGCGCGGAGATGGCCCGCGACGCCTTCGACAACGGGAGATGGAAGTAGTCGAGATCCGGAGCGCCCTCCGACAGACGCTTGCCGACGTACCCTTCGACCGGGCGGTCGAGCGGCAACAGAGTGGCCTGGGCGGGGGTGTCGTTGGGTTCGCGCTCCCGCATCGACGCCCGTTCGCGGGTCCGGGCCAGGCCTCCGACAATCAGCCCCGCTCCCGCCAGCAACACCACCGGGATGCCGATTCCCGCCAGGCGACGCCGCCGATGCAGCGAGCGTTCGTACGCATCGAATTCCTGTCGGCGTAGCCGCTCCGCGCCGCTGGTGCCCTCCGGATCGCTGGTCGTCTCGCGGCGGTCGTGATCGTCTTGCAGGACCTCCGAAGGGGGCGGTCGAGAGGATAGGGTGGGGGCGTTCGCGAGGGCGTGCCGCGGATCGGGCAGAATGCCGTTCTGCGCCAGCGCTGCTTCCAGGTCGCGCTGCACGTCGGCGGCGGTTGGATACCGATCGGTCCGGGCCTTGGCCATCGCGCGCAGAACGATGGCGTCTGCCATGGGGGGCAAATTCAGTTCCGGGGCGCGCGTCCGCGGCAACTCCAGCGGATCGGTGATGTGCTTCGTCAGCACGCCCACGGGGGTGGTGGCCTGGAAAGGCGGCGTGCCGGTCAGGACGCGATACAACGTCGCACCCAGGCTGTAGATGTCCGTCCGGACATCTAGAGGCTCAGAACGGACTTGTTCCGGGGACATATAGTAAGGCGTCCCGAGCACCTGGTTGCCCGACGTGACCCCCAGGTGCTCCGAACGTTCGCGCAGCTTCGCGAGACCGAAGTCCAGCACCTTGGCGGTTTCCGTCCCGTCGCGGCGCCGAACGACCACGATGTTCTCAGGTTTGAGGTCGCGGTGAATGATGCCCGCGTCGTGGGCTTCCGTCAGCGCCGAACAGATCTGGACGAACAGGCGCGCCGCCCGCTCGAAGGGCAGTGGTCCCTCGCGCTTCACCAAGGCCGCCAGGTCCTCGCCCTTCAGGTACTCCATCACCAGGTACAGCGAGTCTTCCCAGCGGCCGAAATCGAAGGTCTGGACGATGTTGGGGTGGTCCAGCCGGCTCACGGCCTGGGCCTCCACCCGAAACCGGCGAACGGCATCGGCGTCGCGCGCCATCTCCGTGTGCAGCACCTTCATGGCTGCCACCTTGTCCAACTGGATGTGCTCGACCTTGTAGACGAGGCCCATCCCACCGGAACCCAGCTTCTCCAGGACCCGGTAGCGGCGGTCCACGATTTTGCCCTGCCACGGATCTTCGGGACTTTCCCCGGTCGGCTCGGGCAGCGATGTTCCACAGTGGCCGCAAAAGCGGGCCCCGCCCTCATACTCGGTCGCGCACTGCGGACAGAACGGCACCGCGCCCGAGGCTACATGGGTGGCAGACACGGCGCCATCTTGCCAGGATTGCTAGGCCTCGACTGGTGATGGCCGGCACCGTCCGCCCACTCGTAGTTAAGAAACCCACAAGAAGTTCGTTTTTGCTCTTGCGCTCTGGAGAAGTTCTGGCACTATGCAGCGCTCGCGACGGGGAATGTTTCGGGACGGTGAAGGGGGCGAGGCAGGCCAGGGTTGGGCGGGGGATCAAAGGGTCCCGGGGGTCGAAAGAGTTTCAAAAAAACTCTCTTGACGGGACGGCAGAAACGAGTAGAGTACGCCTCCCCTGGAACGGCGGGTACCAAAAAAAGGTACTCGATTCTTCCGGGGATTTGTTTGGAAGTCGTCGGTCTCTGAAAGCTGAATAGCAAACCAAGTTCGAAGGTAAGTTAAACGTGCGTCTTCGGATGTACGTTCAACGAGCCCCGTAAATTGTGATTCAATTCGAGCAATGTCTGAGACAGCTCAGTTGTCAAAGGCGTTGGTCCCTCGGGATCAGCGTTTGAAGATTTAACTGGAGAGTTTGATCCTGGCTCAGAGCGAACGTTAGCGGCGGGCCTAACACATGCAAGTCGAACGAGAATGAGGGGGCAACTCCTCTAGTAAAGTGGCGGACGGGTGCGTAACACGTGGGTAATGTACCTTCCAGCGGGGGACAACCGTCCGAAAGGATGGCTAATACCGCATACGTCGGCGAGGGCTCTGGTCCTTGTCGGGAAAGATGGCCTCTCCTTGGAAGCTGTCACTGGAAGATCAACCCGCGGCCCATCAGCTAGTTGGTGAGGTAACGGCTCACCAAGGCTAAGACGGGTAGCTGGTCTGAGAGGATGATCAGCCACACTGGGACTGCGACACGGCCCAGACTCCTACGGGAGGCAGCAGTGGGGA